>ERZ1035014.48-NODE-48-length-73131-cov-11.200681_pt1 | contig 73131 bp, 57 predicted proteins | sample MGYA00520620_ERZ1035014 | MGnify/ENA primary metagenome ERZ1035014 (study PRJEB33766, sample SAMN09781744) | gut metagenome | biome: gut microbiome | host: Homo sapiens | place: Madagascar | study: EMG produced TPA metagenomics assembly of the PRJNA485056 data set...
GGATTAAAAATGTCTTCCAAGGATGATTCTTCCCCACTGATTTCATCTCTGCGGAAAAAATCCTCTCCCAGAGATGACTCTTCCCCACTGATTTCATCTCTGCGGATAAAAATCCTCTCCCAGAGATGATTTTCCCTCGCTGATTTCATCCCTGCGGATTAAAAATGTCTTCCAAGGATGATTCTTCCCCACTGATTTCATCTCTGCGGATAAAAATTCTCTTCCAGAGATGATTTTCCCTCGCTGATTTCATCTCTGCGGATAAAAATTCTCTCCCAGAGATGATTCATCCCCGCTGATTTCATCCCTGCGGAAAAAAATCCTCTTCCAGAGATGATTCTTCCTAGCTGATTTCATCCCTGCGGAAAAAAATTCTCTCTCAGGGATGATTCATCCCAGCTGATTTCATCCATGTTTTTGTCATCAATGCATCCCTTCGAGGATATTTCGCTGAATGGGGATGCATTCCCTAGGGCGAAGTCATCCCGGGGCGGACAGACTGTAAAATACAGATGCATTCCCACCTCCGAAGTCATCCCGGGGCGGGCGGTTTGCAAATTTAAGATGACATTCAGCGAAAATCTCGGAAAGAGAAAAATCCGGCAGGAAATCAGGCGAAAAAGAACCCCGCATTCAGCGGCCCATGAAAGAGGGGCTGAATGCGGGGTTTGGATTACCTTGCTTTTTTCCCGGGGAAGAGCTTTCCTGCCGCAATGCAGAGAAGGCTCGTAAGGAGCATGTCGGGAAGGGTGTTTCCAACGGGGAGATCAACGCCCATGAGGAAACGGTAGAGTGCAAAGCCGATCACCCAGATCGCGGCGTTCCGGACATTCAGGAAATCTTTTTCGTGATTTTCCTTCAGAATGAAATAGTCTGCAATCTGAATGGCGATCATGGGTGCGAAGACGGAGCCAATCAGATACAGGAAGCCGGTGATGTCGTCCATGTTGAAGAGAACGGCACCGATGGTTCCGATGATGGTCACGATCATGGCAACCTGCTTGCCGCGGCCCTTGAGTTTGTCGGAAAGGGATTCTGCGGAGATGCCGGAAGACCAGGCATCCAGGAAGGTTGTGGTGACGGTGGAGAGAACCAGAATGAGAAGAGCTGCGATGCCAAGGCCTGCTTTGACCATGACGACAGCGATGTCGGATTCTCCGGTAACAATGGCAGCGCCCATGCCGATGATGTACATCCATACGGAGATCAGGCCGTAGACAACCACGCTGACCAGCGTTGCCTGCCGGGGCTTGTCGGCTTCTCTTGTGTAGTCACTGATCAGAGGCAGCCAGGACAACGGCATGGCAACGGCAAGCTCGACCGCTGCGCCGAAGGACATGGCATCGGAGAGGCTTCCCTCGGAAGAGATTCCTCCGCGGAAAATGATGAAGGACAGCACCAGAGTCAGAATGAACAGTGCGGTCATGGAAATCTTGTTGATGATTCCAAGGTTGGTGATGCCGATGGCGATCCACAGAAGGATCAGCGCACCGATCACGATGGCCCATACCCAGCTTCCGATACCGAAGATCTCATTGGTGGCAAGAGCACCGTCGTAGATCATGATGGCAGTCCAGCCGACCAGCTGAAGAACATTTAAGAAGGCGAAGAAGATGCAGCCCTTGGAGCCGAAGCTCATTTTCGTGGTTTCCATGGCGCTCTTTTTCGTCTGGCCGCCGATGAGACCTGCGAAGTACATCATGGCACAGCCGATGAGATGTCCCAGAAGAATCGCTGCAAGGCCTTTTCCAAAGCCGAGTGGTGCAAAATAGGTTCCTGTCAGAATTTCGGCGATGGATACGCCTGCGCCGAACCAGACCAGTCCTGATTGAAATGATGTCATTTGGCTTCCTCCATATATTTTCCCTCAAATGCAAATGCGTGGTTCATCGGCCCGCTTCCATGACCGAGATCCAGCATTGCACCGAGTGCTCCCGAAATGTAATCCTTTGCCCGTTCCACGGAAGTGTCCAGATCAAAGCCCTTGGCAAGGTTTGCGGCGATGGCACTGGATAAGGTGCAGCCGGTGCCGTGCGTGTTGGGATTGTCGATTCGCTTTCCGTTGAACCAGCGATAGCTTCCATTCCGATAGAGAAGGTCGTTGGCATCATTGAGACTGTGACCGCCCTTGCAGAGAACCGCGCAGTGGTAGCTGTCGCTGATCTTTTCCGCAGCGGCGATCATGTCTTCGTTTCTGGTAATTTTCATTCCCGCGAGAACCTCTGTCTCGGGAATGTTGGGTGTCAGGATCGCTGCGATCGGCAGAAGCTCTGCCTTCAGCGCTTCGATGGCATCCTCACTGATCAGCCTTGCTCCGCTGGTTGCCACCATAACGGGGTCCACCACAACGAACTTCGGAGCATAGTGCCGCAGCTTCTCTGCAATCACATGGATCAGAGCACTCTCTGAAACCATGCCGATCTTGACCGCATCCGGGAAGATATCCGTGAATACTTCATCCAGCTCCTCCGAAAGGAATTCGGGGGTTGCGTTCATAATTGCTGTAACGCCGGTTGTGTTCTGCGCAGTCATGGCGGTGATAGCGCTCATGGCGAAAACGCCGTTTGCCATCATCGTCTTGATATCTGCCTGAATGCCGGCGCCTCCGCTGGAATCACTTCCGGCGATTGTTAATGCTGTTCTCATGTTTTACCTCCTTATGAGAAACTCCCCGCGCGTCCGTTTCTGACGGGACAGGCGGGCATTAATTTTATATCCCGGCAGAAGGTGGTGCCCCCAATCTGCCGGTCCGGCTTATTCAGCCAGAAGATCCCGCATATGATTTAATGCGTGAGTCTTTGCGAGGGCTGCGATCAGAATCGCTGCAATGACAGTACCGCCGAGGGTGCTGACAAGGAAAGGAATGACGTAGGTAAAGAGCGCCGCTTCTTTTCCCATGAAACCGATGGCAATGGGATAGGCGAGAATTCCGCCGAGTACGCCGGTGCCGAGAACCTCAGCAGCATAGGTCGGAAGGTACTTTCTTGTTTTGGAAAATACGAGGCCGCAGCAGAGTGCGCCGACCATGCTTCCCGGGAATGCCAGCAGAGTTCCGGTTCCCATGATGTTGCGGATGAGGGATGCGATAAAAGCAATCCCAACGCCCCACCAGGGTCCGAGAAGAACGGCTGCCAGTACATTGACCATGTGCTGGATGGGGAAGCACTTGCTCGCTCCGACCGGGATGTAGAATCCGGACAGAATGATGATCAGTGCAACCAGCATGCCAGAGGTTACCAGTTTCTTCAATGTTTCGTGTTTCATAGCTTCAAATCCTCCATTTTTGCCTGAATTACTCAGGAATATTTGAAAGCCGGTCACTTCCCGTCAAAAGATGGCGGCAGGATTCTCCGATATTCCCGGAAGCAAAGATTCCGGAGATCACTGCCACGCCGGAAAGTCCGGACCCTTCAAGCAGGTGAATGTTGTCCTCGGTGATACCGCCGATTGCGCACACGGGAATGTGTACCGAGGACGTGATTCTTCTGTATTCGCTGCGGTCGATCGGTCTGGCATCCTTCTTCGTGGAGGAGCCAAACGCTGCGCCGCTTCCAAGGTAATCTGCGCCGTCTTTTTCTGCCCGGACGGCTTCTTCGGTGTTGTGAGCGGTTGCGCCGATGATTTTGGAAGGGCCAAGGATTTCTCTTGCCTTCTGAATGGCCATATCGCTCTGTCCTACATGGACACCGTCTGCATCTGCAAGGGCGCAGATTTCCACATCATCATCGATCAGAATGGGAACGTGATAGCGGTGGCAGACCTCCTTCAGGCGAAGGGCCTCCTGCAGAAGCTCTTCCTTCGGCAGGCTCTTCTCCCGAAGCTGTACCATGGTAACGCCTGCCTGCAGGGCTTCTTCTACAACCGTCTCCAGGGTTCTTCCGTTCAGCCACGTCCGGTCTGTCACGGCATACAGGCGCAGCATCGATTTTTCAAAGTTCATGTCATATCCTCACATTCATCATCGGTTTATCCGTGTCGGCTCAGCCAATCGGCAAGCCGCTTACAGCCGGCTGATCCGGTCGATCAGGTAAGTCCGGAACGTTGCGGTTCCGGTATGGCCGGAGGCCTGCATTTCCTGCTCGGCGTCCTCGGCAGCCTGCCCGTACATTTCCAGTGTCCGGTGAACGATCCGGACGGTGGAGAGAACGGATTCCGAATTTCTGTCAGGATTTTCAGCAGGCTCTCCCTCCAGATTCCCGGCAAGGCTTGCGGCAAGAAGACCGGAGAGCATGCAGCCGGAGCCGGTGATCTGCTTCTGCAGGGGGCTTCCGGTCTGACTGGTCAGAAGCTCGTTTCGGTTTACGGCGTAATCGGTGTCACCGGTGATTGCCAGTGTGGTGTCATACCTTTCCGCAAGATCCTGAAGAAGGGGCGGTGCAAGTGTGATCCCGGCGTCCTCCACACCCTGAGACGCAAAGGCGATGCCGTAGAGCGCGGCCGCCTCCGACATGTTGGCGCGGATGGCCGTCATGTGTACCTCGGACAGGAGCCTTGCAAGAAACTGCCTCCGGTAGGAGGATGCGCCTGCGCCGACGGGATCCAGAACTACGGGGATTCCAAGTTCATTTGCCTTCCTTCCTGCAAGAAGCATCGCCTCCAGTTTGTCGTCATTCGGCATGCCGGTGTTGAGGAGGAGACCGGAGGAGATGGCGGTGATTTCGGAAACCTCCCTGGAATTGTCCGCACAGACAGCAGCGGCGCCGGAAGCCAGAATCATGTTCACAACATCATTGATGGTCACGGCATTGGTGATGGCGTGAATCAGCGGACGTTTCGATCGGATATTGGGAAAAACAGATGCCGGCAGTCTGTTCACTGCAGGATCGGAAAAGGGCATAAAAAAACCTCCCATGAAAAACGGGAGGGTGCGCATGGAAATTCCTGTTATGCAGAAATTTCTGAAAAGCTTCCTTCCGCCGGTATTACCCGGTTCAAGTTGTAAGGGTTCGATGCTCCTGCCTTCCGGAGGATGCATCGGTCTCAGCATATGCGCCCCTAGCGTCTTTATTTTGTTGTAGGAACCACTGACAAGAGTAGTTCGAAAGTGCCCGGATGTCAAGCGATCATGGGCGGTATGCTTTACATACTATAGTGTTGTGTCATATGCTCCTGATCCATCAGCAGTACGTAGAAGACTCTTCCGTAATAGCTGTTGTTCACAATGCGTCCGTGGTCAAAAACCTTCCGCAATGTTCCGTCTTTCCGGACGAGGGAGAAGCTGACATAATCATTGGAATGTCCATCTCCCTCGTTGATCTGCCGCCAGATGCTCTCCTCGATTTCCTTCTGTTCCGATTTGGAAATCAGATTGCGGAAGCTTCGATTGGTGTAGATGAAAAATTCGTGGATATCATTACAGCCTGCAAGCCGGACCATCTCCTGGTTTGCAAAGAGAAGCTGATCGTCCTTCGGATCTGCCTTGTAAATCAGAAATGCACCGGGCACATGGGCAGAAATATCCTTTAACGCGAAGCCGAGCTGGGTTCTGGCTTCGTGCGGGTCGCGGTCATAGGCTTTGCAGCCCTGCTTCCCGTTCAGCTTCACCACATACAGGGCAGTATCGGCACATTGCATCAGTCGTTTGCGGGTTTGCGCCTGTGCGGGATATTCGGCAAAGCCGAGCGAAATGGTAAAGGGATGCCGGATGCCTTCATAGGTGAAAGCCTTGCGGCTTTCTGTAAAATCCTGAAAACAGCTCTGTACAGCTTCGGCGGTCTGACCGGGAAGAAGCAGGCAGAATTCATCACCTCCGTTTCTTCCGATGATGGTGTTCTTCGGGAAGAATGCCTTCATGCCGGAGGTCAGATTCTGCAGAACCTGGTCGCCGGACGCATGACCATACATGTCATTGATAAATTTGAAATCATCGATATCCAGCTCTGCAACGACGCAGGGAGCGTTCGGGTGCTTCTTCAGGTGGCGATCGAGCATCTGATCAAAGCCGTTCCGGTTGTAAACATCCGTCAGATTGTCGGTTATGGATAAGCGCTTCAGGCTTCTTCGCTGATCCTCCAGAGCGATCACGGCATAGCTCAGTCCCGTAATCAGCAGCAGGATTACAATTCCGGCTTTCTGTGCGATGGAATCGGGGCCCTTTTGTCCCCATCCCCCGGAAGGCATGACCTGAAGCTGCCAGGTGTCTCCGCATGCGGAAAAAGAATAGGAAACAGGGTCCGTCAGCTTTGTTCCGGATTGGTACACGTCTGTGTATTCTCCACTCCAGGGGGCGATGGTTTTCAGCAGTCGGTATTCATAACCAAAGTCCTTCAGGGCACCAAAAGAGTCGGTGAAAATTTCCGGCACACGGATGATTGCAATGGTAAAGCCCCAGAATTCTTGTTTTCCATTCTTCTCAAGGTACACGGGATTGCGGATTGCAATTCCGCTTCCGCCCTGCTTCAGTTCAAAGGGTCCCTGCAGAATCGTGAGGTTGTGTTCCATCGCATAGCGCGCATAGGCTCCGCGCGATGCGTCGTGAAGAAGATCGATTTTGCCGGTATCGTTTCCCTCTTCCGGGTAGATTTCCGTTACCACGCCGTCAGGTGCCAGCTGAATGCTCTGGATCGAGTCATTCATCAGATCCGAGGCGATCTCATGGAATTTGAGAAATTGCTCGTCCCCATTGAGGACAATCTCTTCCAGAGAGTTGGTGATATGAATCCCGTCCTGAAGGTCCTGAAGGATCCGGTCAGAATAAGTGACGGCATTAACGGCAGCAAGGCTGTGGCGTTCTTCCAGATGGTTTTCGCGGATCTGGATTACCTGGGCACGGAGCAAATGACCTCCGACAAGGAGAAAAAAGAGCGGCAGGACCAGAATTTGGGCATGCTTCCGAAGATGGTATTTTTGAATAATATTATTTTTCATGATATTTCAGGCTCTGAATAAAACATTCCATTATTCCATATAAACATACAAATGAAATTATAATCCTGTATTGCAATAAAATATCGCAGATATCACTTGAAAAATGGTCAGGAAAGGGAAATTTAATGGAGGCCTTGATAAAATATGGATAAATATGTGAAACAAACGATAAAGAAAAGAGACCAGACGGAGAAAGGGCAGGAGGCAACAGCATGGGACTTCGTTCGCAGGCAGTAAGAACACTGGCACCGGAAAATGATCCGCTGAAGATGGGAATGGGCTGGAAGGTGGAAGACCTTGCAAAGCCGCAGATTATGGTAGAGAGCACCTATGGCGACAGCCATCCGGGAAGTGCGCATCTGAATCAGTTCACAGAAGAGGCGGTCAAGGCCGTCAATGAGAACGGCGGAAACGGTGAGCCGAAGACGCCGGAAGAAATGGAACAGATCCTTGCCGATCGCCGAGAGAAGTGGCAGCCGAAGGCACCGAAGTATACCAGGGGACTGCTGAAGCTTTATTCGCAGCATGCTGTAAGCCCGATGAAGGGTGCTTACATGGAATAACAGGAAAAAGCGGCGGCTCCCGTTGTGGGAACCGCCGCTTTGAAATGGAGCTTACGTGCCGATTGGATCAGACGTTGCCCTGAGCGAGCATTGCATCTGCAACCTTCTCGAAGCCTGCGATGTTGGCACCGGTAACGAAGTCGCCCTCATGGCCGTACTTCTTCGCTGCAGTGGAAACCTTGCTGTAGATGCCTGCCATGATACCCTGAAGCTTGGAATCTACTTCCTCAAAGGTCCAGGACAGACGCTCGGAGTTCTGGCTCATCTCCAGTGCGGAAACAGCTACGCCGCCGGCATTTGCTGCCTTTGCAGGCATATACAGGAAGCCGCTCTCAACGCGGGCCTTCTCGTATGCATCAATGGCATCTGCGTCAGAAGGCATGTTCGCACCCTCGCATACGCACCAGCAGCCATTGGCGATCAGAGTCTTTGCTTCCTCGCCATTGATTTCGTTCTGGGTTGCGCAAGGAAGAGCGATATCGCACTTCACGCCCCAAGGCTTCTGGCCCTCGAAATACTGAGCGGTCGGAACCTTCTCGACATATTCCTTGATTCTTCCGCGATGACCCTGCTTGATATCGAAGACAACGTCAAGCTTGATTCCATCGGGATCGTAAACATATCCGTTGGAGTCGGAGCAGGTAACCGGCTTTGCACCGAGCTCCTGAGCCTTCTGGATTGCATACTGTGCAACGTTTCCGGATCCGGAAACAACGATGGTCTTGCCTTCCAGAGACTTTCCTGCGCCCTTTACCACCTCGTCGGTGATGTAAACAAGGCCGTAGCCGGTTGCTTCCGGTCTTGCAAGAGAGCCGCCGAAGCTAAGGCCCTTACCGGTCAGAACACCCTCGTACAGATTGGTGATTCTCTTGTACTGACCATACAGATAGCCGATTTCACGTCCGCCGACACCGATATCACCTGCGGGAACATCCTCGTCTGCACCGATATACTTAAAGAGCTCTGTCATGAAGCTCTGGCAGAAGCGCATTACCTCGCCGTCCGACTTGCCCTTGGGATCGAAATCGGAGCCGCCCTTGCCGCCGCCGATCGGAAGACCGGTCAGGGAGTTCTTGAAGATCTGCTCGAAGCCGAGGAACTTCAGAATGGACTGGTTAACGGAGGGATGGAAACGAAGACCGCCCTTGTACGGTCCGATTGCAGAATTGAACTGTACACGGTAGCCGAGATTGACCTGCTGCTTCCCCTGATCATCTACCCACGGAACGCGGAAGGTGATGATGCGCTCGGGCTCAACCAGACGCTCCAGAAGGGAATTCTTGCGATAAACCTCCTCATTTGCTTCTACGATCGGAGTGATGGTCTCCAGAATTCTCTTTGCAGCTTCCAGAAATTCAGGCTCGTATGCGTGCTTTACTTCCAGCTTCGCATACACTTCTTCAACATATGACATAGTTCCTTCCTCCTATATTCATTCGTTTGAAAAATAACATGAACAGTACGGAGTGTTTTCTGCAGTTCCTAAATGTATAACTGTATACAAAACACTTCATGCAATGCATTATATGTTGCAGTGTTTCATACGACAAGTATTTTTTCAAAAATGTTTGCAGCAGGTGTTTCCGGAAGCTTACAGAAGCTGGATGCCGTGGGAAGCACACTCTGCTGCGACCTCTTCCGGCCACAGGGAGCACTGTACCTCGCCGATGTGAGCCTTGCGCAGGAAGAACATGCAGATGCGGGACTGGCCGATGCCGCCGCCGATTGTATAAGGAAGCTCTCCGTTTAAAACAGCCTTCTGGAACGGAAGAGAAGCGCGCTCCTCACAGCCGGATTTCTTCAGCTGGTCGGCAAGAGCCTTTTCATCGACACGGATTCCCATGGAGGACAGCTCCAGGGCGATGTCAAGGAGCGGATAATATACCAGAATGTCGGCATTTAAGGACCAGTCGTCGTAGTCCGGTGCACGGCCGTCATGCGGCTTTCCGTTCTCGAGCTTGTCACCAATCTGAAGAATGCAGACAGCGCCCTTCGCCTGTGTGATGTAGTACTCTCGTTCCTTCGGCGTGTTATCGGGGAACATTTCCTCCAGCTCTCTTGTTGTCACGAAGAAGATATCATCCGGGAGAATCTCTGAAATGTAGTCATAGCGGATGGACATGTACTTCTCCGTCTTGCGGAGCACGCGGTAAACCGAACGGACCACGGACTTCAGAGTTTCCATGGTGCGGTCTTCCCGGCGGATGATCTTCTCCCAGTCCCACTGGTCGACGTAGATGGAGTGAATGTTGTCGGTGATCTCATCGCGGCGGATGGCACTCATGTCGGTGTACAGACCCTCTCCGACGGAGAAGCCGTATTTCTTCAGAGCAAAGCGCTTCCATTTCGCCAGAGACTGAACCACCTCGGCCTCGCGGCCCTGCTGCTCCAGAATATCGAAGGAAACCGGACGCTCTACACCGTTCAGGTTGTCGTTCAGACCCGAGGTCGGGTCTACAAATAACGGAGCGGATACGCGAAGAAGATTCAGACGCTCTGCGAGAAGATTCTGAAAGAAATCCTTCACAACTTTGATGGCAACCTGTGTTTCATGCAGGTTCAGGGCCGATTCATAACCCTTCGGGATAATTAAATGATCCATAGAAGCCTCTTTTCTTGAGTTCTTTCTTATTATAAAATCGCTATTCATTAAAGCGCATTTAGAACGGCATTTCAAGTGGAGATCAAGCAGAGATCTGTTTTGAGCGGTTGCCACGGTCATCTTTACAACAGTCTGCGGGAAAGCCGCGCGAATATGTAGAAAAACAGCCAAAAAATCAAATATAAAACATCAATTCCACCAATTTACATTTGGAAGAGGACCGTTATAATAAGTGCCAACATGAAGCAAATAAGTTATGTGCTTCACGAGAAAGCTTACAAAAAACAAGACAAAAAACGGACGAGCTTTCTGTGAGGAAGGAGGAATCCGATGAGAACAACCAAGTATATTTATCTGAACCCCAGTGATGTTCAGAACTTTGTACACGCTGCAGAGCACTGTGATTTTGACATTGATATTGCCAATGATCGTTATGGCCGCTACGTTGTGGATGCCAAATCGTTTCTTGGCGTGATGGGACTGGATCTGAGAGGCCGTCTTGCAGTATCCTATAACGGCTATGACGAGGCGTTCGAGCAGTTCCTGAACAGCAGACAGATGGCTGTCTGATCTGTTCATCCGGAATTCGGGAAGAGGCAGAGAAAATCCAACGGGATTTTCCTCTGCCTCTTTTTGTATGGTGAAAGGAACCCTGTGGTAAAATGGCCGTATGAATGTGATTGAAATTTCCGTGCGCGGCCTGGTGGAATTCCTACTTCGCTGCGGCGATCTGGACAACCGAACAGGAGGCGGATCCGAGGATGCCATGCTTGCGGGCTCCCGCATGCACAGGAAGCTTCAGGATGCCGCAGAGGGAGATTATCATCCGGAGATTCCGCTTGAGGGTGTGTGGGAGTACCCGGGTGAGGATCTCTCTGTTCATGTGCAGGGACGGGCAGACGGCATATACCGGGGAACCAATCCGGGGGAGGATGAGAGTCTCTGGACCATCGATGAAATCAAAACAACCTACCGGCAGCTTCGCAGCATCTCTTCACCCGATCCGGTTCATCTTGCCCAAGCGAAATGCTACGCTTATTTCTATGCGAGCCAGAATCAGCTGGAGAAAATCTGTGTCCGCATGACGTATTGCAATCTGGAGACAGAGGGAATCCGCAGGTTCTATGAGACGAATACGCAGGAGGAGCTGGCTTCCTGGTACCGGGAGCTGATGGAGCAGTATCATCCGTGGGCGAGCTTTGAGGCACAGTGGAGGCAGAAGCGGGATGAGTCCGTCCGCGTTCTGGAATTTCCGTTTCCTTACCGCGTGGGACAGCGGGAGCTCGCGGCAAATGTTTACCGGACAATTGTGCACGGAAGAAAGCTCTTTCTGGAGGCACCGACAGGAACCGGGAAGACGGTTACCACCCTTTTTCCTGCCATCAAGGCGATTGGAGAGAAAAAGGCGGATCGGATTTTCTATCTGACTGCGAAGACGGTGACAGGAGCCGCTGCGGAAACAGCAATCTCTCAGATGCGTGACAAGGGTCTCCATCTGAAAAGTGTTCTGCTGACAGCAAAGGAAAAGGTCTGCGTTCTGGAGAAGCCGGACTGCAATCCGGAGAGCTGTCTTCGGGCAAAAGGGCATTTTGACCGGATCAACGCGGCAATCTATGCGCTTCTTACGAAGGAAGAGAGCTTTTCCCGCGAGAAAATAGCGGAGTATGCGGAGGAGTACCAGGTCTGCCCGTTTGAAATGGCGCTGGATATGAGTCTGTTCGCAGATGCAGTCATCGGAGATTACAATTATCTGTTTGATCCGCATGCGTATCTGCGGCGCTTTTTTGCGGACGGAAGCGGCAGGAGAGAACAGTATCTGTTCCTGATCGACGAGGCACACAATCTGGTGGACCGCGGGCGGGAGATGTACAGTGCAGACCTTTTTCGGGATGAGGTCGTGACCATGCGAAGGGCCGTCCGGAAGCTGTGGCCGAAGCTTTATACGAAGCTTGGACGGATCAGCAGGCAGATGCTTGAAATCGGACGGGAGACAGAGGGCTGCACGGTTCTGGAGAATGTGGATCGTCTGGCAGGGCTTGTGCTGGATGCGGATTCGGAGCTGAGCTCCATTCTCGGAGAAGAGCGGATCGCGGATCAGTCCGGGAAGGCGGGAAGCGATCCGGACCGGAAGCAGAAGAGGGAGCTTCGTACAGGCCTTCTGGAATTCTATTTCAAAATCGATCATTTTGCATCGATCTACGCCTCCATGGATGAGCGCTATATAAGCTATGCCGAGACGCCGGAGAGGGGAAGAAATGCCGGGGGCGGAGGAATCAGATCCTCGAAAAAGCCGGCAAGGTCTCAGACTGATGTCAGAGTGCGGCTGTTCTGTGTGGATCCGGGAAAGCATCTTGCGGAATGCATGGAGAAGGGACGGGCGTCGATCCTTTTCTCTGCGACCATGCTGCCGATCACCTATTATAAGAATCTGCTCGGCGGGACCGGGGAGGATTATGAAATCTACGCGAGGTCCGTTTTTAATCCGGAGAAGCGCGGACTTTATCTTGTCAGGGACCTGACAAGCCGTTATCAGTATCGCACGGCGGAGATGTTTGATCGCCTGGCGGACTGCATTGCGGAGGTTACCTCGCAGCGGAACGGGAACTATATGATTTTCTTCCCATCCTACTCGTTTCTGAACGAGGTGGCGGATCGCTTTGCACTTCGCTATGGACAGACCTGCACGGTGCTCCGGCAGAGGAGCGGCATGCAGGAAGAAGAGCGGGAGAAATTCCTTGGACGCTTTGACGAGATTTACGATGATCAGACGCTTCTTGGCTTCTGCGTGATGGGCGGAATTTTCAGTGAGGGAATCGATTTGAAGAACGATTCGCTGATTGGTGTTATGATCGTAGGGACCGGAATTCCGCAGGTGTGTGCGGAGCGGGAGCTTCTGAAGCAGTATTTTGACGAAAAGGGGCAGAACGGCTATGACTACGCGTACCGTTTTCCCGGCATGAACAAGGTGCAGCAGGCGGCCGGGCGCGTAATCCGTACGAGTGAGGATGTCGGGATTGTGGTTCTGATCGATGACCGTTTTCTGACGCCTGCCTGCAGAAGGCTGTTCCCGGCCGAGTGGTCGAATGCACAGATTACGGACAGCAGAGAGGTCGGAAGACTGGCGGAGAAGTTCTGGAATGAGTGGCTGTGACGGTTTTGTGAGAGCGGAATTGTCTATAATATCAGAAAACAGAACTAATAGAATGATATTAAGAAAAACGCAAAACCGGGCAAAAACGCTGCAAAATGTGGATAACTCTGTGGATTGTGTGAATTATTCGCATAATAAGAGTGATTCAATAGCATGAAAATGTGGAAATAGACAGACAAAACGAAGGCTGAAAACGGTATGGACGCCGGTACATCATGGACGGCGAAGGAAAGGAGCAGCTATGTGGGCTGAAGAAAGCATGGTATATCAGATTTATCCGCTCGGGATGTGCGGAGCACCCTTTGAAAATGACGGGAAGCCGGAGCACCGGATTCTCCGGGTGCTGGACTGGATCCCGCATCTTGAGAAGCTCGGTGTGAACGCCGTTCTGTTCAATCCGCTGTTCGAATCGGACACGCACGGATACAACACAAGAGATTTCCGCAAGGTGGATGTTCGTCTTGGCACCAATGAGGATTTCAAAAAGGTTTGCGATGCCCTTCATGAGGCAGGGATCCGGATTATTCTGGACGGCGTGTTCAATCATGCGGGACGGGGCTTCGGGCCGTTTCAGGACGTTCTGCAGAAGAGATGGGACAGCCCGTACAAGGATTGGTTTTACCTGAACTTTGACGGAAATGACGGCTACAACGACGGCCTTTGGTACGAGGGCTGGGAAGGCAACTATGATCTTGTGAAGCTGAATCTCGACAACGAGAATGTGAAGAACTATCTGCTGGAGAGTGTCGGGATGTGGATGGAGGAGTTCGGGATTGACGGGCTTCGTCTGGATGTGGCGTATATGCTGAACCGTAATTTCCTGAAGGCACTCCGCTGGTACGTGGATCAGAAGAAGCCGGACTTTTATCTGATCGGCGAGATCCTTGGCGGTGACTACAAGCAGATTGTGAATCCGGAGATGTGCAACAGTGCAACCAACTATGAGTGCTGCAAGGGCCTGTGGTCGAGTTTCAACAGCATGAATCTGTTCGAGATCAATCACTCCCTGATCCGTCAGTTCGGCTCGGATCCCTGGTGCCTGTACCGCGGCATGCATCTGCTCAGCTTTGTGGACAACCATGATATCACGAGAGTTGCCTCTGTCCTGACGAATCCTGCGCATCTGCCGCTCATCTATGCGCTGATGTTCGGAATGCCGGGAATCCCCTGCGTTTACTACGGAAGTGAATGGGGCGTAAAGGGACGGAAGGAGGACGGCGATCCCTGCCTTCGCCCTGCCATCGAGCTGCCGGAGTGGAACGATCTGACGGAATGGATCGCAAAGCTTGCCGAAGCGAAGAAAGCATCGGAGGCACTCTGCTATGGGGACTTTCGGAGTGTCGTGCTGACAAACCGTCAGTGCATCTTCGAGAGAAAGAGCGAGCATGAGCGGGTTCTGGTTGCGATCAATGCGGACAGCGCGGACTATACGGCTCATTTTGATGCGGGCTGCGGGCAGGCGGTGGATCTGATCACCGGAGAAATGCATGATTTCGGCGGAGGAAGCCTTCTTCCTGCGTACAGCGCTTTCTTCTGGAAGTGCGAGAGATAATCATCGGACGATAACCATCCGACAGGCCGGCGGAAATATTTTTTCAGCCTGAGGGTTGACAGGCTCTCCGGGGAAGTGTATTATTCCGACTAAACACGTAGGAAATACCAAGGAAGAACCAATATCGGAACCACAGTTCGGAAATCATCATTAAGAATTACGGTTACAAAGAGACAGGGAGAACGCAAGATGCAGATCGGCACATCCGGAAACTTCACAGCTATGATGCGAATGATGTGCTGCTCCATGGTCATGTGCATGACCAATGGGGTTTGTTAGTGTGCATCTTCTCACCTGATTTTTCTTTGACAGATCGGAATGGACAGGTATAATGGGGCGGGTGCACGCAGTGCATCCGCTTTTTTCATTTTCAATCAGCAAGTTTACGTATGAGGGGAACGATCATGTCGATTATTGAGGTAAAAGATCTCTCCAAGACCTTTATCACGAAGGATGCAAAGGTAGAGGCCCTGAAGAACATCAATTTCTCCGTGGAAGCGGGGGATATTTACGGAATCATCGGAATGTCCGGGGCCGGAAAGAGTACACTGGTCCGGTGTCTGAACTTCCTGGAGGTTCCCACAGAGGGAACCGTTACCGTAGAAGGACAGGAGCTTGGAAAGCTGGCACCGAAGGAGCTTCGCAAGCTGCGGGCGAGCATCAGCATGATTTTCCAGGGCTTCAATCTTCTGATGCAGAGAACGGTCATTGATAACATTTCCTTCCCGCTCACACTTCAGAAGAGCAAGCTCTCGAAGCAGGAAATCCGCGAGAAGGCGGAGAAGCTTCTGGCAATTGTCGGACTTTCCGAAAAGGCAAATGCCTATCCGGCACAGCTTTCCGGAGGACAGAAGCAGAGGGTTGCCATAGCAAGAGCACTTGCCAGTGATCCGAAGATTCTTCTGTGCGACGAGGCAACGAGTGCACTCGATCCGCAGACGACGCAGTCCATTCTGCAGCTTCTTCGCAGGATCAATGAAGAAACTGGAATCACCATTGTCATCATCACACATCAGATGTCGGTGGTTCGTGAAATCTGCCGGCACGTTGCGATTGTGGAGAATGGTGAAATTGTAGAAAACGGTCTTGTGGAGGATATTTTCACACATCCGAAGTCCAGAGCTGCCAGACAGCTTATCATCGAGGGCAAGGATCCCGATGAGTGGGAGAGAGAGCAGGAGGAGAAGAGAGAAGAACTCCACTCCGGAATGGTCTCAGAACTCCACGAGAGCAGAAGAGTGCGTATTGTTTTCACAAAGAATTCTTCCTATGAGCCGGTGATTGCCAATATGATTCTGGAGACCGGAAGTCCGGTGAACATCCTGAAGGCGGACACGAAGGATGTCAGCGGCGTTGCAAGAGGAGAGATGATCCTCGGTCTTACCAATGATCCGGAGGCGGCGGACCGTCAGATTGCATATTTAAAGGAAAGAGGTCTTGCGGTGGAAGAGCTGACTGCAGACAGAACAGGAGGCGACGCAAGATGAGTGCACAGGAAATTCAGATGATTCTCGAGGGCATCCGGGATACTCTCTACATGACCATTGTTTCGACTCTGTTCGGTTATGTGATCGGACTTCCGTGGGGAATCGCCCTTACGGTAACCGGAAAGGACGGCCTTCGTCCCAACAATATAATCTATCGGATTCTGGATGTCGTTACGAACATCATGCGTTCCATTCCGTTCCTGATCCTGCTGATTCTGGTTCTTCCGCTGACGATGATCATTGTCGGAAAGACCTATGGATCTACGGCAACCATTGTTCCGCTTGTGATCTCCGCTTCCCCGCTGATTGCGAGAATGGTGGAGTCCTCGCTGAATGAGGTGGACAAGGGTGTGATCGAGGCGGCCCAGTCGATGGGAGCCAATAATCTCCAGATCGTATGGAAGGTTCTTCTTGGCGAAGCCCGTGTTTCCCTGATTTCGGGAGCAACCATCACGATCGGAACGATCCTTGGATATTCCGCAATGGCAGGAACCGTCGGAGGCGGCGGACTGGGAGATATCGCAATCCGCTACGGATATTATCGGTATCAGGCCAACATCCTGTTGGTAACGGTCATCCTTCTGATTGCACTGGTACAGATTTTCCAGTTCATCGGAACCGTGATTTCGGTTCGTCTCGACAAGAGACACATTTGATTCTTTTTATTTACTCCGGCGGGATCTCTTGCCGCCGTTGTAATAGAAACTGGCTGTGAACAGCCGTAAACATTATGGGGAACTTCCCCGCAGGCGCAGGTAGCGCAGAAAAGAGGAGAATTATGAAAAACAGAGTTATTGCAGTTCTTGCAGCATCCACCCTTGCAGCTGGCATTCTGGCAGGCTGCGGCAGCTCTTCCGCTGATACCAAGACAGCGGATACTGCAGCAACTGAGGCAGCAGCAACCACAGAGGCAGCAACGACCGAAGCAGCACCGGCAGATGGCGACAATGTCATCAAGGTAGCAGCTTCCCAGACCCCTCACTCCGAGATTCTTGCAGCGGTTAAGGATCTTCTGGCAGAGGAAGGCTATGATCTCGAGGTTACGGTATTCGAGGATTATGTTCAGCCGAACAATGTTGTTGAGTCTGACGAGTTTGATGCCAACTACTTCCAGCATGTGAATTACCTGAATTCCTTCAATGAGGAGAACGGCACACATCTTGCCATTGCAGACAACGGAAAGATCCACTACGAGCCCTTCGGCATCTACGGCGGAACCAAGACAAGCCTCGATGATATTGCAGACGGTGATGCAATTGCAATCCCGAACGACACCACCAATGAGGCAAGAGCTCTGCTTCTTCTGCAGCAGGAAGGCCTGATCAAGCTTAATGATGGTGTCGGCGTTACCGCAACGGTTAACGATGTGGCAGAGAATCCTCACAACCTGGAGCTGATTGAGGTTGAGGCTGCCCAGGTTCCGAAGCAGCTTCCCAGCGTTGCATTCGGTGTCATCAACGGAAACTATGCCCTGGAGGCAGGCCTGAACGTAGCAACGGATGCTCTTGCAACCGAGTCTGCAGAAGGTGATGCCATTCAGCAGTATGTCAACGTCATTGCAGTCAAGGAAGGCAATGAGTCTTCTGCGAAGATCAAGGCTCTGACCGATGCACTTCACTCTGAGACTGCTGTCAAGTACATCAATGACACCTACCAGGGAGCGGTTGTTCCTTACGATGGAGAGTAATCTGATATTGTATGCAAAAATACAATTTGCCTGCAACTGGTTGACACTACCTCTGAAGAAGAGTAAAGTTTAACCATTAGCGAAAGGCGACAAGGGCGTCGCATACAACTTTGTGTTGTATGCGGCGCCTTTTTTCGTGGAAAAAGCCTGAAATGGCATGTGCCATATCAGAAGCATTGCTGCAGGAGGAAGAAGGGAATGGAGAATTATGTGGTAACCATCGCGCGCGGATTCGGAAGTGGTGGAAAAGCAATTGCAATGGGACTTGCGGAGCAGCTTGGAATTGAATGCTACGAGCACAGACTTCTTGCCCTGGCATCGGAAAATACCGGGCTGGATGAAGATATGCTCAATCATTATGACGAGAAAATTCATGGGTCCATGTTAATCAACAAGCTTGGCAAAGCGGTCAGTGAATTGGGACTCCGCCCGATGACAGGTGAATTCAGGGCGAATCAGCATATGTTCGACATCCAGACAAAAATAATTCGTGAACTGGTCAAATCTCAGTCCTGCATCATCGTTGGCAAATGTGCGGATTATATCCTTCGGGACATGCCGAATGTGGTCAGTGTATATATTGAGGCACCTCGTGAGTACTGCAGAAAGAGAATTATGGACAGAAAGAATGTTACAGCGGAAGAGGCGGATGAGCTGATCAGTGCGACAGACAAGTATCGTGCAGAATATTACAGCTTTTACACCAACGGGCAGTACTGGACCAATCCGATCAATTATGACATGACGCTGAACAGTGCCCGGGTAGGACATGAGCAGTGCATTGAGGTCATTAAGAACTATCTCCAGATGAAAGGATTCATATAAAAATTAACGTTCTGCCAGCGGAGGAAGAAAACAATGGGGAAATATATACTGAAAAAGCTTGCACTGGGGATTGTGCTGATTCTATGTGTCTCTTTTCTGGTTTTCAGCATGCTTTACCTGATGCCGGGAGATCCTGTGACCATTATGGCCGGTCAGCTTGCCAAGATTGAGAATCTGGAGAGCCTCAGAGAAGAGTACGGATTCAATCGTCCATTTCTTGTACAGTATCTTGACTGGCTGCAAAGGGTGGTTTTTCACCATGATTTCGGCCTGTCTTATAAATATCGGATTGATGCCTGGTCTCTGATCCAGACAAGAATACCAGTCAGCCTCCGTCTCACCTTTACCACACTGATTATAGAAGAACTGATCGCTGTTCCGCTTGGTTTGTACTGTGCGTATAAAAAGGACTCTCTGGTGGAAAGAATCACGGTAAATACTACGCTTGTTTTTACTGCGGTTCCCTCCTTCTGGCTGGCTGTCATTCTGATGCTTGTGTTTGCAGTGAAGCTTCACTGGCTTCCTCTCAGCGGATATGAGACCTGGCAGAATTATGTATTGCCTATTATTACCGGAGTAATCGGAGGCCTGGCAGGTACGATCCGCCTGACGAAATCCGAATGTCTCGATGTGATGCGGGAACGATATGTGACTACAGCTTATGCAAAGGGACTTTCCAGGAGACAGGTTCTGTTTCGCCATATTCTTCGCAATTCATTGATTGTCATTGCCGTGAATCTGTTCCTGAGTATTCCGTGGCTGATTTCAGGATACATTGTCATTGAGAAAATCTTTGGTATTCCGGGAATGGGAAATTTGCTTGTAAACTCCATTGTTCAGCAGGATTTCAATGTCATTCAGGCAATCGTTCTTCTGATTACCGTATTGACTGTGATTTGCAATATCCTGAGTGACATTGTTCTTGGCATTCTGGATCCACGTATCCGGATTTCAGTGACGGGAGGTGACAGATAATGAACAGCAGTCCTGCCAGAGAATTTTTCAGAGCCTGCCATAAAAACAGAAACTTCATGGTCGGGTTCATTATGGTTGCCAGCGTGATACTGGTTGCGCTGTTTGCCGATGTCATCGCTCCGTATCCTTTTGATATGGCTCATCCTCAGGATATTCTGAAAGCTCCCTGCGGCCAGTATCTGTTTGGAACGGATAATATGGGCCGCGATCTGTTCAGCAGAATTATCTATGGAACAAGAATTGCTCTTCAGGTGGCGCTGGTAGGCGCTGGACTTCAGCTGGTAGTAGGAACAGTTGTTGGATTAATCTGTGGATATTTCGGCGGATGGATGGATAAGGCATTGATGTTTATCGCAGATTTGACCTATGCAATTCCGGGAATGGTAATGGCTCTTGCAGTAGTCACTGTTCTTGGATCTTCATTGATGAATGCCATCATTGCCATTGCTGTTGTAAACTGGGCGGCCTATGCGAGAGTTGTTCGTGCCAAGGCAATGTCGATTAAAAATCAGGCGTTTATTGAAACCGGAATTGCTTTTGGAGAATCAGCTGCAGCAATTATGTTCCGGTATATTCTGCCTAATATTGTTCCGGTATTGATTGTGACAGTGTCGATGCAGCTCCCGGGCACCATTATGTCAACAACAACGCTGAGCTTTCTCGGTGTAGGTTCACAGCCACCGTCACCGGACTGGGGACTCCTGGTTTCGGAGAGCATCAATTTTATTTCCAGAGGACCGTGGATGTGTATTTTCCCCGGACTCGCACTGGTTTATACCGTTGTCGGATTTAACATTCTGGGCGAGGGCCTTAGAGACCTGCTGGATCCCAAGATGAAATCCCAGTAAAGGAGGCTGACTGTGAATAAAGAAAAATTACTGCAGATCAGGAATCTTTCTGTGGACTATAAGGTGAAAAACGGATATTTGTCTGCAGTTCACAATGTTTCATTCGATATCTGCAGAGGAGAGATTTTTGCAATTGTCGGGGAATCAGGCTGCGGAAAATCCACGATCGCACATTCCATATTGCGGCTTCTTCCGGATCACAACGAGAAAATAAGCGGAGAGGTTGATTTCCAGGGGCAGGATCTGAACAAGCTGTCCGAAAAAGAACTGGAAGGCGTGAGAGGTCATAAAATCGGAATGATCTTCCAGAATCCACTGGAATCGCTCAATCCGGTTTATACAACAGGTAAGCAGGTAGAAGAGGGACTTCTTCTGGACCGCATCAGTAAAACAGATGCATGGAATAAAGTCATTGAGCTGTTTAAAAGTGTTCAGATGCCGGATGCGGAGAAGCGTGCAAAGAGCTATCCGCACGAACTGTCGGGAGGAATGCGGCAGCGTGTAATGATTGCCATGATGCTGGGAAGAAATCCGGATCTTCTGATTGCAGATGAGCCCACGACGGCACTGGATGTCACGGTAGAAGCACAGATCATCCGTGTCATCAAGCAGCTGCGTGATGAGAAAAACATGGCAGTCATGCTGATTACTCATAATTTCGGCCTGGTTGCGGAAGCTGCAGATATGGTTGGAGTGATGTATGCCGGAGAGATGGTGGAATGCGGTGATGTGTATGAGATTTTCGATCACCCGAAGCATCCCTATACCATACAGCTTCTGAAGGCTCTTCCCCGGATCTCGAAAAAAGAAGGCAGACTGGAAACCATTCGCGGATCTGTGCCTAAGATGATCGGACATGACAAGGGATGTCGTTTTGCAAATCGGTGCATCTATGCGACAGAGAAATGCTGGAGTGAGGATCCGCCGCTTCACCGCATAAGCAACACACATTCATTCCGGTGTTTTTGTGAGGAGGTGCCGGCATGCCAGAAGTAGCAATTGAAGTTAAAGATCTGAAAAAATATTTTCATACAGCGGAAGGCACCGTCAAAGCCGTAGATGATGTTTCCTTCCATATTAATAAAGGCGAAATTGTCGGTCTGGTAGGAGAGTCCGGCAGTGGTAAAACGACATTGGTGCGCACGATCCTGGGACTTACAAAAATGACAGGTGGTTCTGTGACTTTTGACGGCACGGATATGTCGAAGGCGTCTCATAAGCAGATGAAAGAGCTGCGTCATAAAGTATCTGTTGTATTTCAGGATCCGGCATCGAATTTAAATCCAAGAGAGACGGTACTTAGTTCGATCACACGTCCCATGATTTTGCAGGGAATCTCGAAGCAGGAGGCAAGAAAGAAAGCAGAAAAGGCGTTGGAGCTGGTCAAGATGGACAAGGAATATCTTTATAGTTATCCGCATCAGCTTTCCGGCGGACAGCTCCAGCGAATTGCAATTGCCAGAGCGGTTTCCATTGAACCGCAGGTGATGATTCTGGATGAACCGACATCGGCACTGGATATTTCGGTTCAGGCTCAGATTTTGAACCTTTTGCTTGAATTGCAGGAGAAGCTGCAGCTGACATATCTCATTATCACGCATGACCTGAATGTAATCCGTTATATCAGTGACCGCGTGGCCGTGATGTATCTGGGCAGACTTGTCGAATATGGTCCGACCCAGGAAGTGATCGAGAATCCAAGACACCCATATACACAGGGCCTGATGGCAGCTCTTCCTATTCTGAATCCAAGAGACCGGGGAAAGAAAAAGCTGCTTATGAATTCGGAACCGGGAAGCCTGATTGATTTGCCAAAAGGATGTCATTTTAACCCGCGGTGCCCATACGCTACGGATCAGTGCAGGGAAGCTTTTCCGAAAAATGTAATGATTTCACCGCAGCACCAGGTTGCATGCTGTCAGGTGGAGCATTTGGAAAAGGTACAGCGGGAAAAAACGGAAGAAGTATAAATCTGTTGCCGGTAGTTTAGTGCCATTCGGCACTGTAACCGTATAAAAGAGGAGGCGAAGTATGAAGAAAAAATTGTTGGCGTTGACACTGACAGCTGCGATGACAGTGAGCCTTGCAGCCTGCGGAAGCTCTGCGGAATCCGGAGCAGCTGATGCAGGAAGCTCAACAGCAGCGTCCGGAACGGCACAGACGAATGATGTACTGACGATTCAGGATGACGACTGGGAAGGAATGGATCTTTTCCAGGTAAGCTCTTGGAACGACATGCAGTCCCTGGTGGCAGATTCTATCCTTGGAACGGATCCTGAGACGAAGGAGGCAACACCGAATATTGCATCGGAATCTGTTTGGAGCGACGATGGGCTGACCTGGACACTTACGTTCCCGGAGGGAATGTACTATTCGACAGGAGAGGAAGTGGAGCCTGAGGATTTCATCGCGAGTGTGGAATATGGCAAGGAAGTCAGTGAATATGCGGATGGCTATGCCAACATTGAATCCATGGAAGTAGACGGAAGAAACGTCATTGTTCATCTTTCTGAATATCAGGCAGACATGGAATATAATTTCGAGAGCTGCTTTGTCGGAATGATTGACAAGGATGAAATCGAGAGCATGTCCAAGGACGAAATGCTCTGGGGCTGCCACCCGTACGGAGCATATTATCTGGATGAATACGAGCCCGGAGCGTATGTTGTTCTGAAGGCAAATCCTGGATATAAGACCAACAATCCGTTTGTTGAAAACAAGGGAGCATGCCCCATTCAGACCATTAAAGTAGTCTTCTCCGGAGAAAGCTTTACATTTGCAGAAGGAATTCAGAACGGAGAATATGACGTCCTGTCACAGGTTCCCATGGAGTACTATGACGAGCTTTGTGCAAATCCGGATGTGACGGTCACAGAGGCAAGCGGTGCCCAGATTTATTATGCAGAGATGAATATGACGGATCCTATTCTGTCCGACATTAATGTTCGTAAGGCAATTATCAAGGGCATGAGCCGTGATAATCTGAGTGCATATATGGATGAAACCCTGACACCGGCATACAGCCTGATCTTAAGCAAGTGCCTGAACTACTCGGAGGATGCCGTTAACTATTATAAAGAGAACTATGATTACGATCCCGACGAAGCAAATCGTTTGCTGGATGAGGCAGGATGGAAGGACTCTGACGGAGACGGAATCCGTGAGAAGGATGGCACCAAGCTTTCGTTTACTTTTGATGACCGCGATACCGAGTCGGCAAAGGCCATCGGCCAGTCCCTGCAGATTGACATGAAGGCCATTGGAATTGATATGCAGATTACGACACAGGACTGGTCTTATGTGAACCAGGATGTGAATGATGGAAACTTCCAGATGGCGTATCTCGGACTTGGCTGGTCAGAGCCGTTCCTGCTGTTGGATATGTTCTGCCAGAGAAATGCAGAAGCAACCAACCCGGATCCGGATGGTCAGGCTGAACTGGTCGCAGAAGCCAGAAAGATCGTTGATTTTGAAGATCGTACAGCTGCAATTACCGAGATTCAGAAGAAGATTATGGATTACTGCACGCTGCTGCCTTTCGCAGACTCTACCAGTTATCGTGTATGGAGATCAGAAATTAACGGAATCAAATATACGGATAACGGCGGTTTCTGGTTAAATGATGTTGTTACCGATGCAAATGGACATTTCCGTAATGTCGGGTAATGAGGCTTTATAATCGAGCATATGATGACGCTCCTGTGATTCAAAGGCCTTGGAAAGGGGTCCTTCATGCATAAGATTTTGAACGTGGAATATATTGATCAGTCCGTCCGCTGGCCGACAGGATGTGAAAGTGTGTCTGCGGTGATGGCGCTGCGTTTTCTCGGCCTGCCGATTACGGTGGATGAATTTATCGAAAAGGATCTGGCATGCAAGGACCTGCACAGGGAGAACGGCGTGTTATACGGACCGGATCCGAACAAGTATTTCATCGGAGATCCGCATACCAACGACGATGGCTCCTACGGATGCTACGCCGGAGCCATCATGGATGCCATCAAAAGGACCAGAAAGCGGTATCCGGATTTTGGCTGGGAGCCGATCAACCTGACTGGTCTTGATGTGGAAATGCTTGCGGAGAAATATGTGCAGCGGGGCGTCCCTGTTATTTTCTGGGCAACCATGGACATGGCGCCGAGCAGTTATTACGGAGAGTGGATTCTGGATGGGAGCGGAGAGAAGCTGATCTGGAAATCCAAAGAGCACTGCCTTCTTCTGACCGGCTATGATGAGGAGAATTATATCTTCCATGATCCCTGGAAAAATAATGGAATTGTCAGCCATCCGAAGAAGCTGGTGGAGGAACGTCATGCAGAGATGTTCTCTATGGCAGTGACATTTCATTGATCGGAAAACACAGAGCAGAATATTCATGATCGCCGCACAGCCTCTGGACCTTTATGGTTCGGAGGCTGTGTTTTTTTGTCGTGAGTCAGGCGGCGCAAGCCAGAGGCTTTTGCAGAGGCGGGGCACATAATAAAATCTGACTGAATGAAAAGTGAAAATTCGACTGAATGAAAATGGGAAATCTGACTGAATGAAATTGCAAAATCTGACTGAATGGGGTAAACTGACACTGGCGGAAGGAGGAATCTGTTATGGAAAAGCAGGAATACAGGCCGAGGATTATCGATGACAGGCTGGAGTCATATTTGTCTGCATTCGGAGCGGTTTGCATTGAAGGGCCGAAATGGTGCGGAAAGACGTGGACTTCGTCGCAGCATGCAAGGAGTGAAATATATATAGGAGATCCTGCGGGAAACTTTCAGAACAGGCAGCTGGCACAGATGTCCCCGGAGATGGTGCTGGAAGGGCTTTCTCCAAGATTGATTGATGAATGGCAGGAGGTGCCGTCCCTTTGGGATGCAGTACGCTATCGGGTAGATCAACACACGGGAAAAGGGCAGTTTATTCTGACTGGCTCGGCAACTCCGAACCATAAAGGAATTCTCCACAGCGGAGCAGGACGAATCGGAAGACTTAGAATGCGGCCAATGTCGTTGTATGAATCCGGGGATTCCAGCGGAATTGTCTCGCTGGAGAAGCTATGTCTGGGAGAAGCTGCTTCTGCGTTGACGGGAGAAGTGAATCTCAGGGATCTGATTCGGTATATTGTTCGCGGCGGCTGGCCGGGAAATCTGGGCCTTGATACAGAACATGCATCGCTGCTTTCCAATGAATATTTATCTGCAGTATTGAATGATGACGTATACCGTGTGGATGAGGTGAAACGAGATACCTCTAAAATGGAAAAGCTCCTGCGTTCTCTTGCAAGAAATGAGAGCACCACGGTGACCAACCGGACCTTGATCAAAGATGTCAAAGCGGTGGATGATGAAGATATTGACGGTAATACAGTGGCGGCTTATCTGGATATTTTCAAACGATTGTTTCTCACGGACAATCAGCTGCCGTTCTCAGCATCTGGAATACGGTCTGCGGCGCGCATCAAGCAGGCAGAGAAACGGCATCTTGCAGATCCGTCGCTGGCATGTGCACTTTTAAAGGCGACTCCGGAACGACTTTTAGGGGATCTTGAAACACTGGGCTTTCTCTTCGAAGCTCTCTGTGAACGGGATTTGCGAATTTATGCGGAATCGTTTGGCGGGAGTCTGTATCATTATCAGGATTATAACAATCGCGAAATTGATGCTGTGGTCGAAATGCCGGATGGCGAATGGGCAGCCTTTGAAATCAAGCTTGGGGCGAATCAGATTGACGCGGCTGCAGAGAATCTTCTGACGATACAGAGAGAAATCGCATCGGACGAGAAAGCAAAGGCCCCGAAAGTGCTCTGCGTTGTATGCGGCCTGTCAAATGCTGTTTATCAAAGGCCGGATGGTGTTTTTGTGGTACCGATCACGGCGCTTAAGAATTGAGAAGAAGGGCGATGCCATGAGAACGAAATATATTGATCTCCACCTGCACCTGGACGGAGCCATCACGGCGGAGGCTGCGATAGAGCTTGCCAAAGTGCAGGGGATTTCTTTGCCGGCGAAGACAGAGAAAGAGCTGGAAAAGCTGATTTCCGTTCCGGAGGGGTGCACGAGCCTGAATGATTTCCTGCGTTGTTTCGAGCTGCCGCTGTCTCTTCTTCAGACGAGGGAGGGGATCCGCAGGGCGGTGCGGCTTGTCCTTGAGGAGCAGAAACGGGAAGGGGTGATCTATGCGGAAATCCGCTTCTCGCCGCAGCTGCACACCAGGAAAGGCTTGTCGCAGGAGGAGGTCCTTCGGGCTGCGCTGGAGGGACTGCAGGATGCCCCGATTCCGGCGAATCTGATCCTTGCCTGCATGCGCGGAGCAGACAATCAGAAGGAAAACGAAGAGAACCTGGAGCTTGCACGGAGGTTCCTTACCAAGGACGGAGGAGTGACTGCGGTGGATCTTGCCGGCGCGGAGGCGCTGTTCCCTACGAGGGATTATTTGGAGCTGTTCCGGAGAGCGGGGGAGAGTGGAATCCCGATGACCATCCATGCCGGAGAGGCGGATGGGGAAGACAGCGTGCGGGCTGCACTGGAAATGGGAGCCGTGCGAATCGGTCACGGCGTGCGGGCCAGAAAGAATCCGAAGATCCTGAAGGAAATCCGTTCGAAGGGGATTGTCCTTGAAATGTGTCCGACCAGCAACCGATATACCAGATCGATTGAGAATATGGAGGATTATCCGCTTCTTATGTATCTGGAAAGCGGGATCAAGGTCACTGTAAATACGGATGATCCTGCGATTGAAGGGACAACCATCTCCCGGGAGTTTCGTTTCCTGAAGGAGCACTTCGGGCTGACCACGGAACAGGAAAGGACGATCCTGCGGAATGCTGCCGAGGCGGCGTTCACGTCGGACGAGAGGAAGCATAGTCTGTACAAAAATATTAGCGAAATATCGTGATTTTCCCGTCTTGTAAATCTAAAATGCGATTTGCTATGCTGATAAGATGCGTACGAAAATGACGCATTACGGATATTTACGATAAGCGAGGGAGAAAACGAAACATGAGAACCAAGGTACCGCAGAAGACCTCCTGGAAGGAGCTTCTGGCAATGATGATGACCATCGCGCTTCCGGTCGCGATGCAGAATCTTCTGTCTACAACGGGGAGCATGGTGGATACCATTATGCTGGGAAGACTGGGGGAAACCACGGTGGGCGCAGTCGGATTATGCGCACAGTTTACCAGTCTGATGTTCTCCGGATACTGGGGCTTTATCGGCGGCGGAATGCTGTTCATTGCGCAGTTCTGGGGGGAAGGAAACCATGATGGAATCCGGAAATCCTATGGAATCATGCTGGCCTTTGTTGCGATCACGGCGACAGCGGCAACGTATCTTGCACTGTGCAAGCCAATGTGGGTCATGCAGCTCTATACGAACTCGGAACCGATTCAGAAGATTGGCGTGGAGTACCTGAGTCTCGTCGGCTTTTCCTATGTGTTTCAGGTCCTGGCGGTTGCCATGTCAGCGCTTCTGCGTTCGGTGGAACGTGTGAAAATTCCGCTTGCCGGAGCAATTGCTGCGGTGATTACGAACTGCGTCTGCAACTATATCTTGATCTTCGGAAAGCTTGGATTCCCAGCTATGGGAGTCCGCGGAGCGGCTGTCGGAACCATCCTTTCTTCTATTGTTAATGTGCTTGTCATCGTGGTGACGGCGAAGATCAAGCATGTCCCGTATCTTCTTGATATTTCCGGACACTGGAAATGGGATGCGGCACTTCTGAAGGAATTTCTGAAGAAAAGCTTCCCGATTATCCTGAACGAGGTGCTGATTGGCGTTGGCAATATGCTGATTAACATTGTTCTCGGACATCAGGCGGAGCAGGCGATTGCGGCGACTGCGGTTTTCCGTACACTGGAGGGTCTGGTCATCGGCTTCTTTGCAGGCTTTTCCTCTGCGGCAACGGTCCTTGTCGGCAAGGAGGTGGGCGCCGGAAACCACGAAGAAGCCTATTCCAGAGGCTGGCGCCTTGTGTACAGCTGTCAGGTGATCATCCTGTGTGTGTGCCTGATTGTTCTGGCGCTGCATTCTCCGATTCTGCATGCAATGGGGCTGTCGGGGGAATCCTACCGTCTGGCGTTTGCGATGTTTGCAATTTACACTGTTCTGGGAACCATCCGTATGGGAAACTGGGTGCAGAACGACATGTATCGCTCTGCGGGAGATTCGGCCTTTGGCTCGACCCTGGAAATCGCGTTTATGTTTCTTCTGGTTCAGCCGGTCATTCATCTTGCGAACGGGCCGCTCCATCTGTCGTTTCTGGTGGTCTTTGCCCTGTGCTATGTGGATGAGCCAATCCGATATGTCATCATGCAGATTCATCTGTATTCCATGAAATGGATCAAGCCGGTATCGGATGCGGGAAGAAGAACGATCGGGGCATTCCGGGAAAAATACGGAATCGTTGCACGTCATGAAAAATCGCGTTAAAATCATGCATTGATATGTTTCAGAATGAACCATGATTTGCAGAAAAAGGTACCGATTGTGACGAAGAAAAAGAACAGCAGAAAGCAGCAGAAAAAGAATCGCAGGGCAGCGGAGGCAAGCAGGCAGGCAAGGCAGCAGGAGGCAGCAGCCGCTAACGCGGAGGCGCTCCGGGAGGAAGAGAAGGCAGAGCTTGCAGAGGAGCTTGCGGAAGAGGCAAGAGAAGAGCTGGAGGACATCGCGGCAAACCGCGAGAGCCGAAGGAAGGAAGCAGAAAAACGCGTGGAGCATGCCAAAGAGCAGAAGGCAGAGCCTTCGGAGAACGCAGAGCCTGCCCCGGAGCAGAAGGCAGAGCCCTCGGAAGGGGTAGAGCTTGCCTGGCAGAAAGAGGAAATGCCGGAGGAAAGGAAAGAGGGCTTTGCTGCAAAGTGGAAGGACCTCTGGCAGAAGTTCCTGGGACTGAAGCTCTGGATCCGTATTGTGGCGATTGTTCTGGTGGTTGTTCTGGCTCTTGGACTTGTGGCGTATGGGTACTTCCACAGCAAATATCGTCTGATGAACATCAGTGACGGGAAATTTGCCGGCACGGAGGTTTCCGCAGAGGGCGATTCCCAGGACGAGCTTGAGAACGAGGAGCTTCAGTCCCGTGAAATCGAGGAGAAGCAGGCGATTGAGGCAACGGGCGAGATCGAGGAGGATAAGGCGGTATTCAATATCCTTCTGATCGGAACCGATGACCGCACCACGAAGTTTAATGACAATGCAAGAGGCGATACGTGCATTCTTCTGTCCATCAACCGTGAGACGAATCAGGTACATCTGGTCAGCTTCGAGCGGGCTATCGGTGTGAAGATCCCTTCCGGAGAATACGAAGGGCAGTGGGACTGGCTGACGCATATGTTCTGGTACGGCGGTCCGTACCTGATGACGCGGCAGATTCGTGAGAATTTCAAGGTGGATGTCACGAAGTACATTCGTGTCAACATCCGGACCTTCATGGAGCTTGTGGATTCGGTCGGCGGCGTGGACATCGATATGACCGAAGCAGAGTGCAACAACATCAACCATCCGGAAGGAACCTTCACGGCAGGCAACATCAAGGGAATGCACGTGGAGAATGAGGTGCAGCAGGATCTGGTTCCGGGCATCAATCACCTGAACGGTGCGACAGCAATGTGCTATGCGAGACTTCGCGCAATTGATGATGACTGGCATCGTGTGGAGCGGCAGCGCAAGGTGATCCTGGCTGCGGTGGAGAACCTGAAGAAGCTGAGTGTCACTGAGCTGGACAAGCTTCTGAACAATGTGCTTCCTCTGGTTCAGACCAATCTGACAGAGGGCGATATTGCAAGTCTGATTCCGGAGGCTGCGACCTTTGTCAACATGGATTATGACACGACGACCTTCCCTCTGAAGCACACGTACGGCCTGATGGATGGCATGTGCGGAAGAAAGGTGCTGGCGCTGGATTTTGAGACAAACGCGGAGGAGCTACAGAACTTCCTGTATGGAGAAACAACCGCGGAAGAGCTGTCAGAGAAGTATGGCTCGGCAACCGGTGAGTATTCTTATAAGAATTCCGAATCCTACAAGCAGAATTATCAGGATGCAGAGGCTGCGGTCGGAAAGGGAACCTATATTCAGAAGACCGGGAAATCCATGCCGACACTTGTTGAAACGCCTTCTTCCCAAGGGACCGGTACAGCTGCAGCGGGCGGTATTGCTGCAGATGGTCTGGCTGATCAGGGAGAAAATGCAGCCGGTGCTGATGCGGCAGCCGGGACAGGAACAGCGTCCGGTGCCGGAAATGACGCGGCAGGCGTTCCGTCTGCAGATGCGCAGGCGGCTGCGAACACGGCTTCTTCCCTTGGCGTTGTGGAGTCGTCAACAACTGACCCTGCAACCGGAATTGTGACCATCGTGTATTATAATGAAGCAACCGGAGTCAGAACGGCCGTTGCTTCGAATCCTGTAAACGGAGCAACAACGGTGACAGCAGCGGATACCGGAAACGGGACAACCGTAACGGCACACTCCGCAGATGGCGTGACCGTGGATGCTTCCGGTGCGGCAGCAGATTCCGGAGTGGTACAGGGACAGTGAGAAAGAGAATACTGACATTTTTCATCGCACTTGGCGTAATACTAACCGTCGGTGCAGGGCTTTTGGCCCTGCAGCCGGCGGTTTTTGGCATTTTTGAGGAAGAAGCGGGCTCTCTTCGAATGGAGAAGACAGCAGTCTATACCGGGGAGGCTCTTCTTCGTGACCGGCCTTATGCGAAACAGGTCTTTTTCGGAGATCCGTATCTTGCCGCGGTGCTGCAGATGCAGAAAAATGCGCTGGCAGAAGCGGAAGCAAAGAAGAAGGAAGAGGAGCTTCTGGAGCTTCCGGAGGAAGACCGTACGATCACCTTTACCTTTGCCGGAGACCTTCTGTTTGATGAGAATTACGCAACGGGAGCTGCGGCAAGGCAGAGCGGTATCCTGTCAAGGTTTGATGCGGGAGTTCTGGAGCTGATGCAGGGGGCGGATGTTTTTACCGTCAACAACGAATTCTGCTACAGCCTTGGCGGATCGCCGCTTCCGGATAAAACCTATACGCTTCGGGCAAGACCGGATACGGCAGAATGGCTTCACGAAATGGGCGCGGATCTTGTGACACTGGCGAATAATCACGTCTTCGACTATGGCGAGACGGGACTTCTGGATACGCTCTCCACGCTGCAGGATGCGGACATTCCGTACATTGGTGCCGGAAAGAATATGGAAGAGGCTTCTTCGGCGGTATATTTCGATCTGGGACCGGACGGAGCCGTGCTTGCCGGGAAATCCCCGGACGGCCTGCCGCGGGATGAGGAAAACCTGGGAATGCGGATAGCGCTCATCAGCACGACGCAGGTGGAGCAGTTTGACAACCCGGATACAAGAGGCGCTACGGATACGCTTCCGGGCGTGTTTCGCTGCTGGGATCCTTCGAGATTATACGAAGAGGTGAAGACGGCCAGGGAGAATGCGGATTTTGTCATTGTCTGCATCCACTGGGGCGTGGAGAGCGAAATGCAGAAGGAATACCGGCAGGATATTCTGGCGGACGGAATTACAAATGCCGGAGCGGACCTGATCGTCGGCGGCCATCCGCATGTCCTGCAGGCAATTGGTGTGGTGAACGGAAAGCCGGTTGCCTACAGCCTCGGAAACTTTTATTTTACCTCGTATACCACGGACACCGGACTTTTGCAGGTACAGTTTTCTGCGAAGGAGAAACGGATGACCGGGCTTCGCTTCGTTCCCTGTCTTCAGAGCGGCACGGCTGTGCGGCTTCTTGAGGGAGCGGAGAAGGAGTGTGTCCTGAAGGAGATGAGAGATTTATCCGGAAGCTGCGGGGTGTCCCTGGATGAAGATGGCTGGGCCAGCTGGTAAGTTTGGGGGAGGTTTCGACGGGCGAATTTACACTTTTTTCATTTGCAATCGGACAGAATCATGGTATCCTTGGGAATGTTATGACCGACAGTCAGAAAAATGCGCCGCCGGGGATGCGGCAGGGAAGGGAAGCATGGAAGAGAACAAACAAAAAGGCAATTCGGCAATGATTCGGATCGCATCCTTTATTGTGGATAAGAGGATGCTGTTTTTCCTGATTTATATCATCGCGTTGATTTTCTCGGTGATCGCAACGAATTGGGTCAAGGTCAACAATGATCTTGCGGATTATCTTCCGGAAACAACCGAAACGAAGCAGGGCCTTGAGGTGATGGAGAAGGAGTTTGTTACCTTCGGAACGGCCAAGGTGATGGTTGCCAACATTTCTTTCCCGGATGCAAAGGAGCTCCAGAGTGAAATCGAGGGAATGGACGGCGTTTCTCAGGTGGAATTCACCGATGAGGATGCGGACCAGGCTGATTTTGTGGAGCACTACAACAACGGCTCGGCGCTCTACAAGATTACATTTTCCTATGATGAGACGGATGACCGGGCACTGGAGGCCTTGAACAACGTCAAGGACAGGCTGTCCGATTATGATATCTATGTCAGCACCACTCTGGGAGATCAGCAGGCGGAGATCATTCAGGAAGAGATCAATAAGATCATGGTGCTGGTTGCAGTGGTTGTGGTTACGGTGCTGCTTCTGACCAGCGAATCCTACGGAGAGATTCCGGTCCTTCTGATAACGTTTGTTGCCTCAATGCTGCTGAATGGCGGAACCAATTTCCTTCTCGGAACCATCTCCTTTGTTTCAAATTCGGTTTCCTCGATCCTGCAGCTTGCACTGTCTGTGGACTACGCCATTATTTTCTGCAACCGGTACAAGGAAGAGCTGAAGGATTACGATGTGCACGACGCTGTCGTGGTAGCGCTTTCGAAATCCATTCCGGAAATCTGTTCCAGCTCCCTGACAACCATTTCCGGTCTGATGGCCATGATCTTCATGCAGTACCGGATCGGTGCGGACCTTGGCGTTGTCCTGATCAAGGCAATCCTGTTGAGTCTTCTTTCCGTATTTACGCTGATGCCGGGACTCCTTGTTCTGTTCTCCGGCATGATGGAGAGGACAAAGCACAAGAACTTTGTACCGAAAATCAGTGCGGTTGGCCGCTTCGCTTACCGGTCACGCTTCGTTCTTCCCGCTATTTTCGGTGTTGTTTTTGTTGTGTTTGCGGTACTTTCCCAGAAGACTCCATATGTGTACGGCTATTCCACATTGCCGACGCCGGTACAGAACAGCCAGCAGAAGGCAGAAGAGCTGATCGAGGATAATTTCGGCTCCGAGAATTTCTGCGCTGTCGTGGTTCCCTCCGGAAATTACAAAAAGGAGACGAAGCTGATCAAGGATCTCGAATCCTATACGGAGGTGGATTACTGTCAGGGCCTTGCCAATACAGAGGCAATGGGCGGCTATATGCTGACGGATGAGCTTTCTCCGAGAGATTTTTCGGAGCTTCTGGACCTCGACTATGAGGTCGCGGAGCTTCTCTATACGACGTACGCGGCGGATCAGGAGGAGTACGGACGGATTGTCGGCGGCATTTCTTCCTATAAGGTTCCGCTTATGGATATGCTGATGTTCGTCTATGAGAAGTCGGAGGAGGGCTATGTGACGCTGGATTCCGATACGCAGGAGACACTTTCCTCTGCCTATCAGCAGATCAGCGACGGACGCAAGCAGCTTGAGGGCGAGAAGTATGACCGGATTCTGGTGTATCTGACCATTCCGCTTCCGGAGCAGGATGATGCCTCGTTTGATTTCGTTCAGACCATGCATGATCTGGCACAGTCCTATTACGAAGGCAGTTCGGTTTATGTCGTCGGCGACAGCACCTCCCAGAGAGATCTGAGAAACTCGTTTGAAAGAGACAACATTGTCGTCAGTGTCATGTCGATTCTGTTCGTGCTGGTGATTCTTCTGTTTACCTTCAAATCCTCGGGACTTCCGGTTCTTCTGGTTGTTGTCATTGAGGGTGCAATCTTCATTAACTTCGGAATTCCGACGCTGATTCATGAGAAGGTCTTCTTCATGGGCTATCTGATTGTCAGCTCGATTCAGATGGGTGCGAATATCGACTATGCCATTGTCATCTCCAGCAGGTATATGGATTGCAGGAAGACGCAGAGCCGCAGGAACTCCATCATTGAAGCACTGAACTTCTCGTTTCCGACGATCATTACCTCCGGCTCCATGATGATTCTGGCCGGTGTGTTCATCGGGCAGATGACCTCGGATGCCTGCATTGCCGGAATCGGAGAATGCCTGGGACGGGGAACCATGATTTCCGTTTTCCTGGTTATGTTTGTTCTGCCGCAGATCCTGCTGGTCGGCGACAAGCTGATTGAGAAGACAACCTTCGAGATAGAGCGGCCGGTAAAGACCAAGGAAGAGACGGGAACCGTTGTGATCAACGGTGCAATCCGCGGAACCATCAACGGCACGGTCATCGGAACCATGAACGCGGTGGTACGCGGCGACGTCAAGGCAATCGTTGTGTCTGGAAGCATGGAAAAGGCATCGGATCCGGATGCCGGAACGGATGCGCAGGGAAAGCTCCCGGGCCCGGTTGAGGAAGCTGCCGGGGCACAGGATATGGACGAAGATATCGACGATCCGGAGGAGACCCTGAATGAGGATGAGACCCCGGATGAGGCTGCGGAGAGAAAAACACAGAAGAAAGGAGGAAAGCAGGCATGAATAAGCTCCGAATATCGGCAATTTTAATGGCGGGCACGGTTGCTGCTTCCTCCTTGTCCGTACCGCTTTGCGCGGCAGCAGCCTCGGTGACGGATCTGGAGCAGCAGGCAGAGGACATGGTAAACCAGAGCATGGTGCAATCCGCAAAGGGGGAGACCAAGAGCTCGGAGTCCCCGGATGAGAGCGAAGAGGATTCCGATTCTCAGGCGAATAAGGCGGACATCTCCGGAAATGAGGCAAAGGTCTATCAGAAGGTGGAAATCAATTCCATGAAGGATTTCCAGGAACTGGTGAAGAACTGCCACTATGACAGCTGGTCCAGAGACAAGGAAGTGCACCTGAACACGGATCTTGATTTTGCCAATGAGGAATTCACACCGCTGGAGACCTTTGGCGGACGCTTCGACGGACAGGGACACCGGCTTACCGGTGTTGCGATAGCAGGAAATGTTTCGGAGACCGGCGTGTTCGGAACCATACAGAACACGGGTACCGTTTCGAATCTGAAGGTGCAGGGAGTCATCGCACCGAACGGAAATCAGTCGAAGCTTGGTGGAATTGCAGGACTGAATTACGGGAAAATTCAGAACTGCTCCTTCGACGGCAAGATTACGGCTGACAGTGAGGTCGGCGGAATTGTCGGCCGAAACGGAAGATACGGCACGATTCTCAGCTGCAGCAGCACAGGCTCGGTGACAGGGACCTCTGCCTGCGGCGGAATTGTCGGCTACAACGAAGGAACGGTACTCACCTGCACCAATGAAACCAGTGTCAATACCACCTATCAGGATTCCAACATGACTCTGGATCAGCTCTCGAGCACGTTGGAAAAGATTCTGATGACAGGGGATCTTACGAGCTTTGAGAACCTGGAAATCAATTCGGATACAGGCGGAATCGCAGGCTTTACCTCCGGCGTTGTGGCCTCCTGCACGAACGAGGCGGACATCGGCTACGAGCATGTGGGGTATAATGTCGGCGGAATTGCCGGCCGAAACTCCGGCTTTCTGCAGAGCAATACCAACCGGGCAGCGGTTTACGGACGAAAGGACGTCGGCGGAATTGTCGGACAGATGCAGCCATATCTGTCGGTGGACTTTGCGCAGAGTACACTGGATGACCTGGATTCCCAGCTGGATGAGCTGAATTCTCTTGTCAATACCGGTCTGGATAACGCAGGAGATTATTCCGGGAATACGAGAAGCCATCTGACCAATATCAACGGTCTTTCAAAGATTGCCCAGGATGCCGCAAAGGGCATCGCCGATGAGGGCTCGGACAAATACGACGAGGCGGCAGCCAAGCTCAATAAGGCAACGAACACCATCCAAAGCTCTCTCAGTACCTTCTCGGACATTTCAACGAAGCTTGGCGGATATCTTGGGGATGCGAAGGACTCCTTTTCTTCTCTGGGAAGCTCTGTCGGCTCGTATCTGGATGGCATTCAGATGACAGAGGAAGACCGCACGGCGATGGACCAGTACATCAGCCAGTTTGAAGAAGGTGCGGACAAGGTCGCGGACGGCATGCAAAAGCTTTCGGATGCGGTTAAGGAAGGACCTGGTGTGGATGACATGGGAACCTCCGTGGATAAGACGAAGGTGAGAAACGATGTCTCCAGTGCACTGACCGAGATTCGGGTCGGCTATCAGGAAATGTACTCTGCGGCACAGGGAATGGACGGAGTTCTTGCCAAATATCCGGACAATCCGGACGCGCAGGCGGCGAGAGAGGACCTGAAGGGGACACTGGACTCTCTGGATGAGCTGAATCAGGAAATCAATGATGCGGACAGCAGTCTCAGTGTATTGAAGGACGGAGGCTCCATCGGGACCTTCAAGGATGGGAATTTTACCGCGGGCGATCTGCAGGATCTGACCTCGAAGCTTCGAAAGCAGCAGGCGGAGCTTCTGGAGAATTATCCGGAGCTGAACGATCCGGAAATTGAAGGCAAGGACAATGCCGAGCTGCAGAACTATTTCAAGGATAAGTATCACTTTGGCAGCGACGAGGACGCGAAGGACTATACGGACAACTTCATTAAGTACCGCGATGAGTATAAAACGGTAACGGATAACATCGCGAAGCTCGATGCGGCCGCTGCGGATATCTGGACGGATCCCGATGCGTTTGATGCCTGGGCAAAGAAATATGACATTGACGGAATTCTCCGGGATATCACGGATGGTCTTGGGGATCAGACGAGCTCTCTCAGTGAAATGCTGAAAATCGCGGAAAAGTATGCGAAGAATGCAGGCAACGTCTCCGGTGTTGCGGATTCCCTGAAAAAAGCAGCGGACACGCTTCAGAATACGCCGGAGATTTCCTCGGAGCTTTCCGGAGCGCTGAATGCACTGGCCTCCATGGATCTGAAAATCAGCGGCATCAGCGATAAGATGCGCAATAACGGCAACAATCTGTATGAAGCAATGAGCCAGCTGACAACAGAGATTCAGTCCCTTGGCGATACCATGGGAGAGGAATCGGAGGAGGGAATTGCCAATCTTCGTGCCATTACCGATCAGTTCGATACCATCATGCGTACTCTTCGGGATGCTGCCGATGATATGCAGAATAAGGATACGGATGATGCGGTACAGGATGTATCCGATGAAGATGTCACCCAGACCTATCAGGGCAGGGCGACTGCCTGCACGAACTATGGCGACGTAAAGGGTGATACCAATGCCGGCGGAATTACCGGTATGGTCGGCGTGGAATACGATCTGAATCCGGAAACCGACATTCACCAGACAGGCGACTCCTCACTGGATTACATTTTCCGGGCAAAATGCATCGTCGACAGCTGCACAAACCGCGGAACGGTGCATACAAGAAGCAATTACAGCGGCGGAATCGCAGGTCACATGGAGATGGGACTGGCTGCGGAGAATGCCAATTACGGAACGCTGGACTGCAGCGGGAATTACACGGGCGGTATCACCGGTTATTCCGTCGGAGTGGTTCGCGACAATACGGCCAAGTGCGATATCTCCGGGGGCAAATATGTGGGCGGCATCGCCGGATATGGCGTTACCCTCCGGAATAACCTCGCCATGGTGAGCTGCTCGGACAGCAAGCAGTATGTCGGAGCCGTGGCAGGACGGGTAAAGAATGTGGACCCGGATGAGGTGTCCGGCAATTACTATTACTCCACTTCCGTTTACGGAATTGACGGTGTCAGCTATGAAGGAATCGCGGAAGGCGTTGCCTATGAGGAGCTTCTGAAGAAGGATGGAATTCCTGCAAGCTTCCACCAGCTGGTTCTCACCTTTGTTGCAGACGATACGATTGTGCGCAAGGTTGCCTGCAATTACGGCGCAGGGATTCCGGGGGATCAGATTCCGCAGGTCCCGCCGAAGGAAGGCTTCCATGCAGAGTGGAGCCGGACGGATTTCAGCGAAATTACGGAAGATGAAGTGGTTAAGGCGGACTATTCCCGCGTCAACACGCTTCTTGTGTCGCGGCAGACAAGGAGCAGCGGACAGCCTGTGATAGAGGTCTACGGGAATTTCCGCAGTGAGGATTCCCTGCTTCTGACGGAAATGTCTCCGAAGAATGGCGAGCTGGAGCAGTGGATGGTCTCCGTTCCGGATGACGGACAGGAGAAGCACCAGATCCGCTATCTGGCACCGGAGGATGCCGGAGATGTTGAAATTTATCTGATCCGTGACGGGAAAAAGACCAAAGCGGAAACGGATTCCTTCGGCAAGTACATGACCTTCGATGCCGAAGGAAGCGATGTGGCCTTCTGCGTGGAAAAGGAGGGAATCCCCGGAGGAATTGCCGGGAAGATCGGAATCCTTCTTGCGGCAGCAGGTGCCCTTGCGGTCCTGCTTCACGGAATTATGAAGAAAAAGAGAAACCGCAAAAAAGAGAAGCTTCGCAGCAGAAACCGTGGAAACGGCGGCACCGGGGATTCCTATGAGGACGATGACTGGCTGGACGGAGAGGATTCCGAGTCCTGAACGACCGGATAAATCGCCTGAATTTCATGGAGAAAAAGCTGCAGGGCAGCGGGAATGTAGGTTCCCTTTCTTGTCACCAGACACAAGCTTGATGTGATGGACGGCTGCGTGACAGGGATCTCCTGCAGCTCCATTCCGGAGAAGGAGGCTGCGGATTGAGGAACAATGGCAACCCCAAGATCTGCATCTGCCCAGGAAAGGCAGGTTCTTGCGTCATCGGCAATGCAGAAATAATCCGGTGAAAGGCCAAGCTCGGAGAAGGCGTGATCCAACACGCTTTTCCAGCGGCGGTAAATGATTAATGGATACGAGGAGAGCATCGACAGTGAAATGCCGGTGCTCTTTTTGCTGTCTCTGTCCGGGAAAAAACGGGAGCCTCCGACGGCGACAATGCAGTCCTCAAAAAGCTCCCGCACGTCGAAGCTGTTCTGGGCCTGGAAGGGGGTCCTTGTGAGTGCGACATCCAGCAGATTGGCCTCCAGAAGCTCCAGCAGGCGGTAGGTATTGGATTCTGTGAGTTCAAAACGGATGCCGGGATATTTTCTGGAAAAGGGCAGAATCATTCTGGTCAGAAGCTCCCCGTTTGCGGAGGAAGCAATTCCGAAGCGCAGCACGCCCTTATTCCCTTCCGTATAATCCAGAAGCTCCTGCACGGTGTTTTTCTGCAGCTCCAGAAGCGTGGAAGCGCGGCTGTACAGAAGCTTTCCCGCGCCTGTGAGCGTCACCTGGCGCGGGCCGCGCAGGAACAGAGGAGTTCCGACCTCTTCCTCCAGAAGGCGAATCTGTGTGGAAAGCGGAGGCTGCGTCATGTGAAGCCTGCGGGCTGCGGCCTGAAACGTACCGGCATCTGCAATGGCGATAAAATATTCCAGCTGTCTGAGATCCATGTCTGTGTCCTTTCCGAAACGGGTATCTGCAATCTTACAGTCAGTATATATTGAAATCGAATGGGAGAGATATTTTATTTATAATTTTCGTATATGAAGAGCTGTGCTAGAATGATTGGCAATGGCGGGAATTTGCCCGGAACATGTAATGGAAAAATATAAAACAGGAGAAAAACTGCAATGAAATCACTTCTGAAATATCTGAAGGAGTATCGGAAGGAGGCGGTTCTGGCACCGCTGTTCAAGCTGCTGGAAGCCACCTTTGAGCTGATTGTTCCGCTTGTCATGGCGGCAATCATTGATACGGGAATCGGAACGCAGAACCGGCCCTATATTCTGAAAATGTGCGGGGTTCTGGTTCTGCTGGCGGCTGTCGGACTGGTATCTGCCATCACGGCGCAGTGGTTTGCCGCGAAGGCTGCGACCGGCTTCTCGGCAAAGCTCCGGCATCTCCTGTTTGAGCATATCCAGGAGCTCTCCTTTTCCCAGATGGACTTGTTCGGAACCGACACGCTGATTACCCGGATGACGAGCGATGTGAATCAGGTGCAGAACGGCGTCAACCTGGTGCTGCGCCTGTTCATGCGGTCTCCGTTTATTGTCTTCGGTGCAATGGTGATGGCCTTTACAGTAGATGTGAAGGCGGCGCTGATCTTCGTGGTCACGATTCCGGTTCTTTCTGTGGTGGTCTTCGGGATCATGCTGTGGACGATGCCGCTGTACCGGAAGGTGCAGGGGAAGCTGGACCGGATTATGACCGGAACCCGTGAGAATCTGACCGGTGTCCGTGTGATCCGTGCGTTTGGAAGAGAAGAAAGGGAAGAGGAGAGCTTCCGGACGGAGAATGCGGCGCTTTCCCGGATGCAGCAGTTTGTGGGCAAAATTTCCGGTCTGATGAACCCGGTCACATACATTCTCATCAATCTGGCAACGGTGTATCTGATTTATACCGGAGCGGTTCGTGTGGACTGCGGGATTCTGACACAGGGACAGGTGGTCGCACTTCTGAACTACATGTCTCAGATTCTTGTGGAGCTGATCAAGCTTGCCAATCTGATCATTCAGGTGACGAAGGCCTGGGCCTGCGGAGACCGGATTGCGGATATCCTGAAGGTGGAGCCGGATATGAAGGACGGCCTGCTGCCGGCGGGTGCGGTCAGAGACAGTGAAACGGCGGTGGAATTCCGGAATGTGTCGCTGACCTATGAAGAGGGTGCAGGAGAAGCTCTGCAGAACATTTCCTTCAAGGCCAGAAGAGGTGAGACCATCGGCATCATTGGCGGAACCGGAAGCGGAAAATCCTCATTGGTGAATCTGATTCCCAGGTTCTATGACGCGTCACAGGGAGAAGTTCTTGTGGGCGGACACAATGTGAAGGAATACCGGCAGGAGGAGCTTCGCAGCAGGATTGGCGTGGTGCTGCAGAAGGCGGTTCTGTTCAAGGGGACGATTGCAAGGAATCTCTCCTTTGGCAAGAGTAATGCCTCTGCGGAGGAAATGGACGAAGCGCTGGCGGTGTCGCAGGCGAAGGAATATGTGGACTTAAAGCCCGGAAGGACGGAGTTCGAGCTGGAGCAGAATGGACGCAACCTTTCAGGCGGCCAGAAGCAGCGAATGACCATTGCGCGGGCACTGATCCGCAAGCCGGACATTCTGATTCTGGATGATTCCGCATCCGCCCTTGATTTTGCAACGGATGCGAAGCTTCGGATGGCAATCCGCGGAATGTCGAGAACCCTGACGACCTTCATTGTTTCACAGAGGGCGGCCTCGGTGCAGTACGCGGATCAGATTCTGGTGATGGATGACGGGAGGCTTGTCGGCATCGGAACCCACGCGGAGCTTCTTGCCGGGAATCCGGTCTATCAGGAAATCTATTATTCCCAGTTCCCGAAGGAAGAGGAGGCATGAGAATGGCACAGAAACAGAAAAAGAAAGTGGATCATGCTGCGCAGCGTGTGATCATCAAAAAGGTTCTGCGTTATCTCGGACGCTATCGTATTTTCCTCTGGCTTTCGCTTGCACTTGCCTTTATGACTGTGGCACTGCAGCTGTATATTCCGAAGCTGACCGGTGAAGTTGTGGACTTTATGATCGGTGCGGGAAGCGTGCAGTTTGCGGGAGTCATCGGTATCATCATCAAAATAGCGGTCAGCGCCATGCTCGCCGGCCTTGGACAGTGGCTGATGAACCTGTGCAACAACAAGATGACCTATGACGTTGTGCGGGACATCCGGAACGATGCCTTTCACAAGATCGAGCAGCTTCCGCTCTCCTATATTGATTCGCATCCCTACGGAGAAATCGAGAGCCGCGTGATCGCGGATGCCGATCAGTTTGCAGACGGTCTTCTGATGGGCTTTACACAGCTGTTCACGGGAGTGATTACCATTCTGGGCACGCTCTGCTTCATGCTGTCCATCAACATCGGAATTACCATTGCAGTGGTTGCCCTGACGCCGCTTTCCTTTCTGGTAGCCGGATATATTTCGACACATACCTATACCATGTTCCGCAAACAGGCGGAGATCCGGGGAAAGCAGACCGGCCTGATCAATGAGATGGTTGAGGGACAGAAGGTTGTCAAGGCCTTTAACCGGAGAAAAGAGGTGGTTCGTGAGTTTGATGGAATCAATGAGGAACTGAAGGAGACCTCCCTCCGGGCAATCTTCTTCTCCTCCATCACGAACCCTGCGACACGCTTTGTCAACAGCCTGGTGTATGCGGTGGTCGGTGTGACGGGCGCTCTTGCTGCCATCACAGGACACCTCACCGTCGGACAGCTGACGGCCTTCCTGTCCTATGCGAGCCAGTACGCAAAGCCGTTCAATGAGATTTCGGGCGTTGTCACAGAGCTGCAGAATGCAATTGCGTGTGCGGGAAGAGTTCTGGATCTGATTGAGGAGGAGCCCCAGGTGCCGGATTCCGAGCAGGCAAAGGCACCGGAGCATTTTGACGGAAGAGTTGAACTGCAGAAGGTCGACTTCTCGTATACAGAAGGACAGGAGCTTATCCGTGACTTCAATCTTCAGGTAAAGCCGGGACAGAAAATTGCGATCGTCGGACCGACCGGCTGCGGCAAGACGACACTGATCAATCTGCTGATGCGGTTTTACGATGTGAAGGGCGGGGCAATCCTTGTGGATGGGACGGATGTCCGTGAAATCACGCGTCATTCCCTGAGAAGCGGCTACGGCATGGTTCTTCAGGAGACCTGGCTGAAATCCGGGACCATCCGGGAGAATATCACGATGGGAAATCCGGATATCACAGAGGAAGAAATGATCCGGATTGCAAAAACCTGCCACATCGATTCCTTTATTCGCAGGCTCCCGAAGGGATACGACACGGTGGTTTCCGAGAATGGCGAGGACTTCTCACAGGGACAGAGGCAGCTTCTGTGCATCGCGCGTGTCATGATGAGCAGACCGTCCATGCTGATTCTGGATGAAGCAACGTCCTCGATTGATACAAGAACCGAGCTGAAGATTCAGGATGCCTTCAACAAGATGATGGAAGGAAAAACAAGCTTCATTGTGGCGCACCGCCTGTCCACGATTCGCCACGCCGACTGCATCCTTGTGATGAAGGAAGGAAGAATCATCGAGCAGGGAACACATGACTGCCTGATGAAGGAAAAAGGCTTCTACTATGACCTTTATCAGAGCCAGTTCCTTGGAAAAGCGATCTGACAGGAAAAGGGCCGGCCTCACTTGCTTTTGTGAGGCCGGCCCTTTGGCATGGTGCAGGGTCTTCTGACCTTATTCGATGACAATCAGATCATGCGGATAGTGATTCAGCACCTCGTGCCCGTCCGGTGTGATGAGAATCAGATCCTCAATCCGGACGCCTGCAGTCCCGGGCTTGTAGATTCCCGGTTCAATGGAGTGCACAATGCCGGGCTGCTCCGGACTGTGATTGGAGAGAGAGACATCACCGGCCTCGTGGTCCTGCAGTCCGATAAAATGTCCGAGTCTGTGGGTGAAATACGGGCCGTATCCGCCTTCCGTGATGATGTCGCGGGCACAGCGGTCTACCGAAGCAATCTCAATGCCGGGGCGGAGCATCTCCTCGGCAGCTTCGTTGGCCTTCCGGACCAGATTGTAAATGGTTCTGGTTTCTTCGTCCGGTGTCTTCCGGTAATAAAAGGTTCTTGTCATATCGGAGCAGTAATCGTCGACGATGCAGCCGACATCGAACAGAACCGTATCTCCCTCCTGCAGCACCGTGTGATCCGGCATGTGGTGAGGATCTGCGGCATGATCGCCGAAGGCGACAATCGGATCGAAGGAATGGGCGGAGGCACCCAGTGATTTGTAGATGCCGAGCATCTGATCCGCGATTTCAAGCTCCGTGACGCCGGCGTGGATGAGACCCTTGAACTTCTCCATGGCCGCATCATTGACAAGGGACGCCCTGCGAAGCTTCTCCTGCTCGGCGGCGTCCTTGACGGCGCGCGTTTCGTCGATGGTGAAGGAACCGTTGACGTATCCGGCTGCGGCATTTCCCTCCATGAGACCGATCAGAAATTTCGCTGCCATGGTCTGATCCACACCGAGCTTCTCTTCCGGATGAAGAAGCGGCTTTAACACGGCAGTGACATCATCGGTATCGGAATACCAGGCCATCGGGATGCCAAGCTCCTCATCAAAACGGAACAGCTCGTTGACGATGAGAACGGCGGGAGGTTCCTCCCTTGTCTGAAGGAGAAGTCCGAGAAAACGCTCCCCCGGAGCAAACAGCTTTCCGCACAGCCAGTAAATGGCCATGGGATCCGTGACAAGCATCTGAGGCATGGCAGCCTGTTTCATTTTCTCCTGTACCCGGTACAGACGATCTTTCTGCAGCATATCTGAATTTTCCTCCTTGTTCCAGAGAACGCAAAAAATGATCAAAACGAAGCATTTATTTGTGATGACGAATGGATGGACAAGCACTATAATAAATCTATCATGTTTTAACACATTTATCTCACTTTATGGAGGATGGTATGAACAATATTCCTGTAATCAAGCTTGGTATTGTTGCCGTTTCCCGTGACTGCTTCCCCGCTTCTCTTGCTGAGAACCGCAGAAAAGCTCTGGTAGCAGCTTACGCGAAGAAGTACAATGCTGCAGACATCTATGAGTGTCCCATCACAATCATCGAGAGCGAAATCGATATGGTGAACGCACTCGAGGATATCAAGAAGAACGACTGCAATGCGCTGTGCGTATATCTTGGAAACTTCGGACCTGAAATTTCCGAGACTCTTCTTGCGAAGCACTTCGACGGACCGAAGATGCTCTGTGCAGCAGCTGAGGAGTCCCAGAACGATCTGATCGACGGCCGCGGCGATGCTTACTGCGGTGTTCTGAATGCTTCCTACAACCTGGCTCTTCGCAATACAAAGTGCTATATCCCGGATTATCCGGTAGGCAATGCGGAAGAGTGCGCAGATATGATCCATGATTTCCTTCCGGTTGCACGCGTAGCATACGGCCTGTCCAACCTGAAGATCATTACCTTCGGACCCCGCCCGTCCAACTTCCTGGCATGCAACGCTCCGATCAAGCAGCTGTACAACCTGGACATCGAGGTTGAGGAAGAGTCTGAGCTGGATCTGTTCGAGTCCTATCAGAAGCATGAAGGCGATGAGAGAATCGCTGAGGTTGCTGCAGATATGGCTCAGGAAATGCACTATGAGGCAGGCAAGGAGCCTGAAATGCTCCGGAAGCTTGCTCAGTATGAGCTGACTCTTCTTGACTGGGCTGAGGCTCACAAGGGCTATCGCAAGTACGTTGCTCTGACCACCAAGTGCTGGCCGGCATTCCAGGATATGTTCAAGTTCGTTCCCTGCTATGTCAACAGCCGCCTGATGCGCAAGGGCATTCCGGTATCCTGCGAGGTAGATATCTACGGAACTCTTTCCGAGTACATCGGACTGTGCATCTCCGGAGATGAGGTTACTCTTCTGGATATCAACAACACCGTTCCTCACGATATGTATGACGAGTCCATCAAGGGCAAGTTCGATTACAAGTTCACGGATACCTTCATGGGCTTCCACTGCGGCAATACCTGCTCCACGAAGCTCACCAATCCTCACCTGTCCTTCCAGAGAATCATGGCAAGAACTCACCCGCAGGATTGGTGCGACGGAACCATCGAAGGCGATATCGCTCCCAGCAAGATCACCTTCTACAGACTGCAGTCTACCGCAGACAACAAGCTGCGCGCTTATGCTGCAGAGGGCGAGGTTCTTCCGGTTGCAACCCGTTCCTTCGGCGGAATCGGTGTATTCGGCATCAAGGAGATGGGCCGCTTCTATCGCTACATCCTGGTTGGCAAGAACTATCCTCACCACGGTGCGGTTATGTTCGGTCACTACGGCAAGAATCTGTACGATGCACTGAAGTACATCGGCGTAGATCCGAGCGAGATCGGTTACAACCAGCCGGAAGGCGTTCTGTACGAGGACGAGAATCCTTTTACAAAGCCGTTTGCCTGAACCGGAAGACAGCATTTGCTGATTCACGAAAATGATGAGAGAGCTGCGATGAGCAGCTCTCTTTTGTCTTATCTGTAAAAATATTTCATGGAAATGTTTCCACAAAAAACAGTAAAAAATGGCCGAAAATATCAAAAACAGATAAAGAGTAAATCAAAAACATGTTATAATTTGAGAATCGTGTATGGATTGCGATTTGCAGACAGGCAGGGGAGAACGTAATCGGAGCACGTAATCGTATAAGGGAATTTCAGCGGTTTTACCGGGAAAGGGAAGATGCTCGTGAATGTTACTTCTATGTTGTTTGCAGAAGTGAGCCTGTTCAGCGTTGCCATGCTGTGCATGCTGTTCTTCTGGTTTCATCGCGGGATGGACAATTCCATGTCTTCACGATGGTATACTGGAGTTCTGACTTTTTTCATCCTGTCTTTTATCTCGAATGCAGCCTGGGGATTGCTTCGGGGACTTTCTTCCTCGACAGCCGATCACATCGGATTTCAGTTCTTTCTTAAAATCTTGTTTCTTGTTTTCCTGAATCTTGCTGTGTTCGCCTGGGTCGGATATTCGGAAACCGAGATGGGAAACCGGGAGTTTAACGATGTAGACCAGCTGAAGGTGGTCTTTCTTCCGATCCTGTTCATATTGGTTGTGGTCTGCACCAATGGTTACACCAGGGTTATTTTTGATATTGATGTCCATGGGAAATATCACATGGAGGATCTGTTTCAGGCACAGATGGGGATGCTTGTATTTTACACGGGAATTACCGGCATCCGCATGCTGACGAAGGCCATGTATGAATCGGACCCGACCAGGAAAAGTCAGATGCTGCAGATAGGCTCTTTTCCGATGAGCTTTCTTCTTTCCTGGCTTTTCAAGACCCTGCTCGGGGACGAGTTCCCGGTGATTTGTGTATTTGTTACGCTGTGGCTTCTGTTTATCTTTGTTGGCTCCACCAGTGAGCAGGTCTCAACGGACAAGCTGACGCAGATCCATAACCGGCAGAATCTTTTGACGTATATCAATACCAAGATTCGTTCGCACGAGGACCGGCTGTTCCTGATCATGATGGACATCGATTACTTTAAGCGAATCAATGATACCTTTGGACATCAGGAGGGAGATCAGGCTCTGATCCGGACGGCCAATGCGCTGAAGAGTGCTGCACAGAGCATGAACCGAAGACCATATCTGGCCCGCTACGGCGGTGATGAATTTATTGTGGTCGCGGAGGCAGAGAACATCGAGGAGGTTCAGGCGCTCTGTAAGGAAATTCAGGATCAGCTTGACTATTTCAGCTCCTGGTCGGAGAAGAAATATCAAATGTCCCTTTCCATCGGTATTGCGGAATGGCAGGAGGGAATGAAGCAGAAGGACCTGATTGAGGCGGCGGATCAGACGCTGTACCGGGTGAAGGAGGAACATCATAAGAAGCTGGATGCGGCAGGAGCATAGGATCCGGACGAAATCCGTGGAAAACAACATACACAACAAGAAAAAATGCAGGAAGCTTCAAAAATAATTTGACACACCAACGCGTCTGCGCTTTAATGTAATAAATCAATCCGGACGGATTGAAACGCGAAGGGAGATCAATTATGAAAAAGAAGCTTCTTGCATTTGTTCTTGCAGGCACAATGCTTGCAATGGTCGGCTGCGGCAGTCAGGCAGCAGGCACACAGGATACCGCAGCAGAGACAACCACGGACGCAGCGGCAGAGACAACCGCTGATGCAGCCGGGGAGAGCTCGGATCAGAAGTTTACGGTCGGCATCTGCCAGCTTGTTCAGCACGATGCGCTGGACGCGGCTACGCAGGGCTTTGAGGATGCGCTGAAGGAGAAGTACGGCGATAACGTCACCATTGATTATCAGAATGCTCAGGGTGATTCCGCTACCTGCTCTACCATTGTGACGGGCTTTGTGAACAATGACTATGATCTGATTCTTGCCAATGCAACTCCTGCTCTGCAGGCTGCAGTAGCGGCAACGACCGATATCCCGATTCTCGGAACCTCCGTGACGGACTATGGCGCAGCACTGAATCTTACGGATTTCACAGGCACCACAGGAATGAACGTATCCGGTACCTCGGATCTGGCTCCTCTGGATCAGCAGGAGAAGATGATTGTCGAGCTGGTTCCGGATGTGAAAAAGGTTGCAATTCTCTACTGCTCGGCAGAGGCAAACTCCAAGTTCCAGGCTACCGAGATTGAGAAATATCTTGACGAAGATGGAATCGCTTACCAGGAGTACACCTTCGCAGATTCCAACGATCTGCAGTCGGTTGTAAACAGCGCGGTTTCTGACTGCGATGCGATGTACATCCCGACGGACAACACCGCAGCTTCCAATATGACGATTGTTTCCAACGTCACAGAGCCTGCAGGAATTCCGATCATCTGCGGCGAAGAGAATATGTGCAAGGCAGGCGGACTGGCAACGCTCTCCATCAGCTATTATGATCTTGGATATACGACCGGTCAGCAGGCGATCCGGATTCTTTCCGAGGGAGAAGATATTTCCACGATGGCAATCGAGAAGGCAGCGGCAACGACCAAGGAGTACAATGCTTCTTATGCAGAGGCTCTTGGCATGACCATGCCGGAGGATTACGTGGCAATTCCGGACGGCGAATAATTTACTTTGCCGGGTTAATGTAATGAAATCTTTCAAGGATTGCGATATAATCGAATAACGGGCAGCGCAGGCGCGACGAAGTGCCTGCGCTGTTTTTCAGTATCAGAAAGCTACAGATGGAGGGAGTATTCAAATGGCAGCATATTTTGCATCACTGAATCCTACGGCATTGTGGAATGCTGCACCGGGAGGTCTGGCACAGGGACTGATCTGGGGCATCATGGCGCTTGGCGTGTATCTGACGTTCCGCGTGCTGAATTTTGCAGATCTTTCGGTGGATGGATCCTTTGCAACAGGCGGCGCGGTGGCCGTCATGCTGATTCTGAACGGATGGAGCCCGGAAGCGGTTCTTCCGATCGCATTTCTGGCAGGTGTTGCGGCAGGTCTGATTACGGGAGTCCTTCATGTTTGTCTCGGAATTCCGGACATTCTGGCCGGAATCCTGACACAGATTTCCCTGTATTCCATCAACTTGAACATCATGGGAAAGGCAAATCAGGCGGTCCCCGCCGGCAGCGTGACCGTTCATTTTACCTCGAATATTCGCTATCTGGGACAGACCATTGCACTGACCATGATCGTGGATGTCGTGATCATCGGCGTTTTCTACTGGTTCCTCGGAACCGAAATGGGAAGTGCCATCCGTGCGACGGGCATTAACCCGCACATGAGCCGGGCACAGGGCATCAACACGGGACGCATGAAGATTGTTGCCCTTGCGGTTTCCAACGGACTGGTTGCACTCTCCGGAGGTATTCTTTCCGAGTATCAGGGCTTTGCGGATGTCAAAATGGGACAGGGCTCCATTGTCATCGGACTTGCGGCCGTGATCATCGGAGAAGTGATCGGCGAAGCAATCCTCGGGAAGCGCCTTGGCTTTATTCTGCGGCTCACCTTCGTTGTGATTGGTGCGGTCATCTATTATTTTGTCTATGTATTCGTTCTCTGGCTGAAGTTCCCGGCGGACGATATGAAGCTTCTGACGGCAATTGTGGTAGCGATCTTCCTTGCTGTTCCGTATCTGAAGGAAATGCGCAAGAGCTCCTTCCATGCACTTGCGAAGCGCAACAGCAGAGCAAACGGTTCTGCCGGAGAAGGAAAGGAGAACTGATCATGCTGGAGCTGAGAAGTATTTCGAAAACATTCAATGCCGGTACCATCAATGAGAAGAAGGCGCTGGTTAACGTGAGCCTGAAGCTGAACGACGGAGATTTCTGTACGGTCATCGGAGGAAACGGAGCCGGCAAGTCGACCGTTATGAATGCGGTCGCCGGTGTCTGGCCGGTGGACTCCGGACAGATTCTGATTGGCGGTGAGGATGTATCTGCACTGCCTGAATTCAGGAGAGCGGCTTACTTCGGAAGAGTGTTCCAGGATCCGATGACAGGAACTGCCGGAGATATGCAGATTGATGAGAATATGGCACTGGCTGCACGGCGCGGACAGAGAAGAACGCTTCGCTGGGGGGTCGGGAAAAAGGAAGAGGGCGAGTACCGGGAGCTTCTGAAGAAGCTGGATCTGGGACTGGAGGATCGCATGAGCTCCAAGGTCGGACTTCTTTCCGGAGGACAGAGACAGGCACTGACTCTTCTGATGGCGACCATGAAGAAGCCGAAGGTTCTGCTTCTGGACGAGCATACGGCGGCGCTTGATCCGAAGACGGCGGCGAAGGTTCTGGAAGCAACCGACCGGATCGTCGGAGAGAACAGACTGACAACGCTGATGGTTACGCATAACATGCACGATGCCATTGAGCACGGAAACCGTCTGATCATGATGTCAAACGGAAAGATCATCTATGATGTTTCCGGCGAGGAGAAGAAGAAGCTGCAGGTGCAGGATCTTCTTCAGAAATTTGAGGAAGCAGGCGGAGAGGTTTCGGACCGGATGGCACTGTCCTGATTTCGGAACAGCGAACCTTTGCTGAAAGAGCGGCCGGCTGTGCGGACAACGGGGGATTTTTCGAGAATTTAACAGAAAACACGCAGAAGGCTGATCTTCATGGAATATATTAGACAAAAACTTACAGAATGAAGACAGGGGATTAGGAGAATTATGAAATCGAAGCTTACATCGCTCGAAAAGAAGTGGATTCTGTACGACGTGGCCAATTCGGCCTTCACGATGATGGTTTCCACCATCATACCGATTTACTTCAATCAGCTGGGCAAACAGGCGGGGCTTTCCGAGGTCAATTATCTGGCCTACTGGGGCTATGCCATTTCCATTTCCACTCTGATTGTTGCCTTCCTCGGACCACTTCTTGGCGCTGCGGCGGACAAGGGGAAGAAAAAGAAAGCCATCTTTGCGGCAACCATTGTCCTGGGAGCAATCGGGTGTGCGGCGCTTGGCTTTGTGAAGGAATGGCTGATGTTCCTGATCGTTTTCTGCATTGTAAAATCCGTATACTCCCTGAGTCTTGTTGTCTATGATTCGACGCTTGGCGATATTACCACGGAAGAGCGGATGGACAATGTTTCCTCTCAGGGCTATGCCTGGGGCTACATCGGAAGCTGCGTTCCGTTCATTGCCTGCCTTCTGCTGGTTCTGAACAGCGACAAAATCGGCCTTTCGCAGATGACGGCACTTTCTCTTGCACTCGTCATTACAGCGGTATGGTGGATGGGAGTGTCGGTTCCGATTCTTCGCAGCTATCAGCAGAAGTATTTCCTTACAGGCGAAGAGGAAAAGAAGAATATTCTGCAGCAGCTCGGCGTCAGCCTCCGGGACATTGCGAAGAATAAAAAGGTTTTCTTTTTCCTGCTGGCGTTCTTTTTCTATATCGATGGCGTTTACACCATCATTGATATGTCGACGGCCTACGGCTCTGCACTCGGGCTGGGATCGACCGATATGCTGCTTGCGCTTCTTGTGACGCAGTTTGTTGCCTTCCCGTTTGCGATCCTGTTTGGAAAGCTTTCGCAGAAGGGCATGTCGGAGAGGCTGATCATGATTGCCATTGCAGCTTACACGGGCATCGCGATTTTTGCTTACTTTATGAGTGCAAGCTGGCAGTTCTGGGTACTGGCAATTTTTGTCGGAATGTTCCAGGGCGGAATTCAGGCGCTGTCCCGTTCTTATTTTGCCAAGATCATTCCGGCAGAACGTTCCGGAGAATTTTTCGGCTTCTATGACATTTGCGGAAAGGGTGCTTCGGTGATCGGCACGACGCTGATGGGACTGGTGTCGCAGATGACAGGAAGCGTCAACAACGGTGTCGGCGTCATTGCGGTTTTCTTTGTGATTGGTCTGATCCTGTTTGTGGTAAGCACCAGACAGGAAGCGGCAAATAATTAAGCGAATAATGGGAGGAGACCGTTTTCGGAACGGTCCGAAGGAGCAGAGATGAGAACATTGGTATGGGCACATCGCGGAGCTTCCGCGTATGCGCCGGAGAATACGCTTCCCGCGTTTGAAAAGGCGGCAGAAATGCAGGCAGATGGGGTCGAGCTGGATGTGCAGCTGACATCGGACGGTGAGCTTGTTGTGACACATGACGAGTCGATCGAGCGGGTCAGCGACGGAACCGGCTATGTGAAGGATCATACCTTTGCCGAGCTTCGGAAGATGAATTTCAACCGGGTACATCCCGAGTATACAAAGGTGCAGATTCCGACACTGGAGGAGGTCTATGAGCTTCTGAAGCCAACGGGCCTTACGATCAATGTGGAATTCAAGACAGGCGTCTTCCGTTACAGCGGAATTGAGGAGAAGGTCCTGGACCTGACAGCCAGAATGGGCATGGAAGAGAAGGTGATGTATTCCTCCTTCAATCATGAGACACTGGTTCATCTTCGCAATCTGAAGCCGGATGTCAATACAGGACTTCTGTACTCGGACGGATGGCTTGATGTGGCTCCCTATGCGAAGGAAAAGGCAAAGGTCAATGCGCTGCATCCGGCACTTTATTTTCTTCAGGATCCGGAATATGTGAAGACAGCTCATGAATACGGGCTGGAAACACATGTCTGGACGGTAAACGACGAGGTGTACATGAAGCTGTGCAGAGACATGGGCGTCGAGGCAATCATCACCAACAAGCCCGATGTGTGCCGGAAGATTGTAATGGAATAAGAGAATATGACGTTTTCGGACAGGTCTGATGGAAGACCTGTCCGTTTTAGTATCTGTTAGTCCGAATCCAGTCTCCAGGCGGCCAGAAGGCGGGAGGGACCTTCCGGATTCCAGAGGTATGGACGGTCCGGATCCCAGCCGGTGATAACGGGGATGGCTGCATCCGGGGCAGGCGGATTCTTCCCGGAATCCGGAATGGCAAGCACCCAGTGCCAGTCAAGGGGAGCCGCTGCAAGGAGAAGTGCATGATACTCCGCAGGGCGGACAGGGAGTCGGGAGTTGGAAATCCGGACCAGCCGGCCCGGAAGCTGCGTTTTCCGAAGAAAACGGTTTGCCCGGCGAAGAGACAGAACCGGTCCGTTTCCGATTTCTCCATGGATTTCTTTGAAAAGCTCACTGCGGGGAAAGCCCGCGCAATATGCAGGAAATCTCAGAAGAAGCAGATTCAATACCATGACCGCGCAGCAGTGATTCCTCGCCGCAGCAGAGAATTCGGCGGTTGTTGCAAACGGCTCCTCCGGATCAGAAAATCCGGCCGCCGCAGCAAACGGTCTTTCTGTAGAAGAAAGACCGTGCGGAAGAGGCGTGAAACCGTAGGCGGCATTCAGTTCAGATACAGTTCTTGTTTTCATGTGGATGATTATAGACCAGGATTGCAGTGAATCGTAGACCGGGATTTTGAGGAAATCGTGTTGACAAAGCCGGAAAATATGTAAAATAGTGAAGGATTGTGAAGAATCCATGCGGAAGGGCTCTTGACAGGATCTGCTGACATCATAAATAATGTAACAAACTTGTAACAATTGGCGCTTCTGGTGCGTACATCCGCTGCGGTGGATGAAGGGGACAACGGGAATTTTGATCACAGGAAAAATGAAAAGAATACATAGAAGATTTGCGACCGGGTTGTGTGCACTGGCGCTTGGCGGAGCAATGATCGGAGCGGGCATGCCGCAGCGGGTTCTGGCAGCGCAGACGGAAATGGCTTCGGAGGAAGAAGAGCACGCTCCTGTCATGCTGCCGGGAGCAGGCTTTTCCTATGCGTTTGCGGCGAAGAAGGTATCTCTTCGAAATGTGGAGGATAACCTGTATGACAACGGACTGATCTCCGTGATTCGAAAAGATGAGAAGAACGGACTTACGATCCAGGCATCGGCGGCAGAGAATGCGTCGGCGGGGGAAGGGTCGGATGAGGCAGAAGATGCCTCTGAAGATACCACGGATGAGGAAGACAACCGCTCCATCGCAGAGACACAGCTGACTCCGGTACAGGCCCGTGAACAGGCAGTGGTCAATGCGGTTTCGGAGACGCAGGGAATCCAAATCGACAGTGCGACCGCAACGATTCTGTCTGCAACAGCGGTGACGGTGGTGTCGGATGCGAACATTGCGGTTCAGCTTGCACAAATGGTGGACCGAAGAGAAGCACAGATGAAGCTGGATCAGGGCGTGATCAGCGCGGGAGAAGCGGAAGCGCTGCTTGCTTCCTCACAGGAGGGAAACAATTCTGCGGAGGATGTTTCGGAAGATACTTCCGAAAATGCTTCCGGAGAGGATGGCACGGCTGCATCGGATACGGATCCGGAGGCCTCCGGAAAAGAGGAAGCGGAGAGTGGAACGGATTCAGAGGCTTCCGGCGAGACCGGCATGGCGACGGATTCGAACGGCAATGAGATCGTCGTGGCCCAGGTCAATGATTATATCAATGTCCGCGCCGATGCCGATGAGGAATCTGATATCGTGGGCAAGCTCTATAACGGTTCTGTGGCCAAGGTTCTTGGGCGCACCGGAAACGGCTGGGCACGTGTCAGGTCCGGAGATGTCACCGGATATATTCGCGAGGAATATGTTGCGACCGGAGATACGGCACAGCAGCTTGCGGATTCCGTGACGACGAAGAAGGCGGTTGTTACGACGGAGACCCTTCGCGTGCGTGCGGCTGCTCAGGCGGATTCCGACGTTATTACATTGATCGGACAGGGCCAGACGCTGGATATTCTGGAAGAAACAGACGGCTGGTATAAGGTCAATACAGAAGATGGAGAAGGCTACATTTCCGCGGACTTTGCGGACGTGGAGGATGTTTATCCGGAGGCGGTCTCCAGAGCACAGGAGGAGGCTGAGGAAGCAGCAGCTGAGGCGTCCAGAAAGGCAGAAGAGGAAGCGGCGAAGGCTGCCTCGAATGCAGCGGCCGGCACGGCGGGCACTTCGGGAAGCAAGAAGAAATCCGGCGGCTCGGGAGCTTTGAATACATATACGGGAGGCAGCGGCTCCGGCAGTGCATCCGGACAGGCAGTTGCAAATTATGCTCTGCAGTTTGTCGGCAATCCCTATGTGTGGGGCGGCTCCAGCCTGACAAACGGAACGGACTGCTCTGGCTTTACCATGGCGGTGTACGCAAACTTCGGTGTAAGTCTTCCGCATTACACCGGCTCTCAGGAGCACAGCGGAACAGCTGTGAATTCCCTGGCAGAGGCACAGCCGGGCGATCTGATTCTGTACTCCGGTCATGTCGCGATCTACCTTGGCAACAACCAGATTGTGCACGCATCGAACCCTCGATACGGCATTACAACCGGAACGGCAACCTACCGCAACATTGTTGCCATCCGAAGAATATTCAATTGATATCCGAAACATCGGAACAGAAGGACGTCGGGCGAAGACCCGGCGTCTTTTTACATTCGGGACCTGCCTTCGGTTTTGTGGTATGTTTGAAAATTATTTGTCGGAATTGCACAGAAGAGGAGCACTATCGGTAAACCGATATGGTAAAATAATGGAATCATACAGTCGGGGGAAGAATACCGGACATTATGATCCATCCCGGCGGAAAGGAAACTGCGTATGAAGTACACCATTGTCGGAAAGAACATTGAGGTTACATCGGGGCTGGACACTGCGATTCGAGGCAAGCTGGACAAGCTGGATCGTTTCTTTGCTCCGGACACAGAGGTGCGCGTCACACTGAGCGTAGAAAAGGACCGTCAGAAGATTGAGGTGACGATACCTGTTCAGGGAGGAATCATCCGGTCCGAGCAGTCGAGCAACGATATGTACATCAGCATTGATCTGGTGGAAGAGGTGATTGAACGTCAGCTCAAGAAGTACAAGAACAAGATTGTGGACCGCCATCAGGACAGTGACAATGACTTCCGGAGAGAGTTTCTGGATCGTGAATATATGGCGGAGGAGGAGATTCAGATCTGCCGCCGCAAGCAGTTTGACATGAAGCCGATGTATCCGGAGGATGCCTGCGTACAGATGGAGCTTCTCGGCCACAGCTTCTACATGTTCTGCAATGCCGAGACGGAGCAGCTGAACGTTGTTTATAAGAGAAAGGGCGGCACCTACGGACTGATCGAGCCGGACCTTTGATCATCCGGGCAGTCAAAACATACAGTTTTTCACCATCAATTTCAGAACTATTCAGAATTGAAAAAAGCAGGGTGCTATGCTATAATTTCTGCTGGTGTGATAAAAAATTAACAATCTGATGGCCGCGCACAAAAGCTGCGGCGGAAAGGATGAATATGGCAGACAGAGTTGTTATTGCAAGCGCTTGCCGCACTGCGGTAGGCAAGATGGGCGGCGCACTTTCCACGACCCCCGCAGCAGAGCTGGGTGCAATCGTCATTAAGGAAGCCGTAAAGCGTGCAGGAATCAAGCCGGAGGATGTGGATCAGGTATTTATGGGCTGCGTCATTCAGGCAGCACAGGGACAGAACGTTGCAAGACAGTGCTCTCTCAAGGCAGGACTGCCGGTAGAGACTCCCGCAGTGACTCTGAACGTTGTATGCGGATCCGGACTGTATGCAGTAAATCTTGCTGCAGATCTGATCAAGGCCGGTGAGGCTGACATCGTTGTAGCAGGCGGTACCGAGAATATGTCGATGGCTCCCTACGCACTTCCGAAGGCTCGTTTCGGATATCGTATGAACAACGGAACGGTTGTTGACTGCATGGTCAACGATGCTCTGTGGGATGCATTCAACAACTATCATATGATTCAGACTGCTGATAACGTAGCAAAGCAGTGGGGACTTACCAGAGAAGAGTTGGATGAGTTTGCAGCATGCTCTCAGACGAAGACTGCTGAGGCACAGGAAGCAGGCAAGTTCAAGGAAGAGATCGTTCCGGTTGAAATCAAGCAGAAGAAGCAGACGATTGTTTTCGATACGGATGAAGGCCCTCGCGGCAGACAGACCGCAGCAGACATTGCGAAGCTTCGTGCAATCAATCCTGACGGCGTAACCACGGCAGGAAACGCTTCCGGAATCAACGACGGTGCTGCAGCAATCGTTGTGATGAGTGAGTCCAAGGCGAAGGAACTCGGTGTAACTCCCATGGCAGTCTGGACCGCAGGCGCTCTTGGCGGCGTTGATCCCTCCATCATGGGTGTCGGCCCTGTCGCAGCAACCAGAAAGGTTCTGAAGAAGACCGGCCTGACCATTGATGATTTCGATCTTTATGAAGCAAACGAGGCTTTTGCCGCACAGTCTGTTGCAGTCGGCAAGGATCTTGGCTTTGATATGAACAAGCTGAATGTCAATGGCGGCGCAATCGCAATCGGACATCCGGTAGGCGCATCCGGCGCACGTATCCTGACCACTCTTCTGTATGCAATGAAGGACCGCGATGCGAAGCGCGGACTTGCAACTCTCTGCATCGGCGGCGGAATGGGCTGTGCAACGGTTGTTGAGAAGTACGAGGCATAAACAGCAGCTGACAGCAACTGTTTAATAGTGAAAGGAAGGCTTCCAATGGGTTTTGTAAATTATGAAGTAGAGGGCGCGGTAGGTGTGATCACCATCAATCGTCCGCAGGCTCTGAACGCACTGAATTCTCAGGTTCTGGATGATCTTGCTGCAGTCATTGACGGCGTGGATCTGAACGCAGTCCGCTGCCTGATTCTTACCGGCGCAGGCGACAAGTCCTTCGTTGCAGGAGCAGACATCGGAGAGATGTCCACTCTGACCAAGGAAGAGGGCGAGGCATTCGGCAAGAAGGGAAATGATCTGTTCCGCAGAATCGAGACGCTTCCGATTCCGGTCATTGCAGCCATCAACGGCTTTGCTCTCGGCGGCGGCAATGAGATCGCAATGAGCTGCGATTTCCGCATCTGTGCAGAGAACGCAGTATTTGGTCAGCCTGAGGTTGGCCTTGGCATCACTCCGGGCTTTGGCGGCACACAGAGACTGGCTCGACTGATCGGACCCGGAATGGCGAAGCAGCTGATCTACACAGCTCGCAACATCAAGGCAGATGAGGCATTCCGCATCGGACTTGTAAACCAGGTGGTTCCGCAGGAAGAGCTCCTTCCCACTGCGAAGAAGCTGGCTTCGGTGATCGCAGGAAATGCTCCGATTGCAGTTCGTGCATGCAAGGAAGCCATCAACACCGGCATTCAGCAGGAGATGGATGATGCTCTTGTGACCGAGGAGAAGCTGTTCGGCTCCTGCTTCGAGTCCGAGGATCAGAAGGAAGGCATGGCGAACTTCCTCCGCAAGAAGGACGATCCTGCCAAGGTGAAGCACGTCGCATTCCAGAACAAATAAAGAAGACACCAGGTGCCCGGGATTACACCGGGCATCTTGTCATGATAAAACTCAGTTGAGGAGGAAATTCAAATGAAAGTAGCAGTCATTGGTGCAGGTACCATGGGATCCGGCATTGCGCAGGCTTTTGCTCAGAGCGATGCAGTTGAGAAGGTTTATCTTTGCGACATCAAGCAGGAGTTCGCAGATGGCGGCAAGGCCAAGATCAAGAAGTCTCTGGATAAGAGAGTAGCAAAGGGCAAGATGGAGCAGGCTGCAGAGGATGCTCTTCTGGGCAAGATCGTAACCGGCCTTTCTGACATCGCCGTAGATCCTGACCTGGTTGTTGAGGCAGTTCTTGAGAAGATGGATCTGAAGCATGAGACCTTTAAGAAGCTTCAGGACGAGATCGTTAAGAATCCGGACTGCATCTTCGCTTCCAATACCTCTTCCCTGTCCATCACCGAGATCGGCGCAGGCCTTTCCAAGCCCGTCGTTGGTATGCACTTCTTCAATCCGGCTCCTGTTATGAAGCTGATCGAGGTCATCAAGGGCGCCAACACGCCGGACGACGTTGTAGCAAAGGTTAAGGAGATCTCCGAGAAGCTTGGCAAGACCCCTGTTGAGGTCAATGAGGCTGCAGGCTTCGTTGTAAACCGTATTCTGGTTCCGATGATCAACGAAGGCATCTGCGTATACGCAGCAGGCGTTTCCGATATCGAGGGCATTGATACCGCTATGAAGCTTGGCTGCAATCACCCGATGGGACCGCTTGAACTCGGCGACTATATCGGACTGGACATTGTTCTTGCAATCATGGATGTTATCTACAGCGAGACTCATGATTCCAAGTACGCAGCAAGCCCGCTCCTTCGCAAGATGGTTCGCGCAAAGAAGCTTGGCTGCAAGACCGGCATCGGCTTCTACGATTACAGCGATGGCCAGAAGGTTCCTACGGACAGAAAGTAATCCGAAGGGTTTCCGGAACGTTATTTCTGCCCCTGCCTGACTGCGGCGGACGGATTTCTCCATCTGCCGCACAGGGCGGGGATTGAAACATATTAATGTGTAAAAGGAGAGTACAACATGGACTTTCAGTTAAGCAAAGAACATGAAATGGCAAGATCTCTGTTCAAGGATTTTGCTGAGAAGGAAGTAAAGCCCCTTGCAATCGAGGTCGACGATACCCACGAGTTCCCTCGTGAGACCGTTTCCAAGATGCAGAAGCTTGGCTTCATGGGCATCCCGATTCCGAAGGAATACGGCGGACAGGGCTGCGACCCTCTGACCTATGTAATGTGTGTCGAGGAGCTCGCTAAGGTATGCGGAACCACCTCTGTTATCGTATCCGCGCACACCTCTCTGTGCTGCGATCCGATCATGACCTTTGGTACCGAAGAGCAGAAGCAGAAGTATCTGATTCCGCTTGCACAGGGCAAGCTCCTTGGTGCATTCGGTCTGACGGAGCCCGGCGCCGGCACAGACGCACAGGGTGTTCAGACCAAGGCAGTTCTTTCCGAAGACGGAAAGGAATGGATCCTGAACGGCTCCAAGTGCTTCATTACCAACGGTAAGGAAGCAGACATCTACATCATCATTGCTTATACCGACATTGTCGAGGACAAGAGAGGCAGAAAGCAGAAGAAGTTCTCCGCGTTTATCGTTGAGAAGAACACACCTGGATTCACCTTCGGAACCAAGGAGAACAAGATGGGTATCCATGGTTCTTCCACCTATGAGCTGATTTTCCAGGATATGCACATTCCGGCTGAGAACCTTCTCGGCGCAAGAGGAAAGGGCTTCCCGATCGCCATGCACACTCTGGACGGCGGCCGTATCGGAATCGCTGCACAGGCACTCGGACTTGCTGAGGGCGCTCTTGACCGCACCATCGCTTATGTCAAGGAGAGAAAGCAGTTCGGAAGATCCATCGCACAGTTCCAGAACACACAGTTCCAGCTTGCCAATATGGCTACTCAGATTGAGGCTGCAAAGCTTCTCGTATACCAGGCTGCTGATGCGAAGAAGAACAAAGACCGCTACTCCGTAGAGGCTGCAAAGGCGAAGCTCTTTGCTGCAGAGACGGCAATGGAAGTTACAACCAAGTGCGTACAGCTCTTCGGCGGCTACGGCTACATCAAGGAGTACGAAGTTGAGCGTATGATGCGTGATGCGAAGATCACTGAGATCTACGAAGGAACATCTGAAGTTCAGCGCATGGTTATTTCCGGAGATCTTCTGAAGTAATTCGATTCTGACTATAAGGAGAAAACATATGAAAGTAGTAGTTTGCGTAAAGCAGGTTCCCGATACAAAGGGTGGCGTTAAGTTCAAACCCGATGGAACGCTGGACAGAGCAGCTATGCTTGCCATCATGAACCCGGATGACAAGGCAGGCCTGGAAGCAGCGCTTCGTTTAAAGGATCAGTACGGCGCAGAGGTTACCGTTCTGACCATGGGCCTTCCGAAGGCAGATGCAGTTCTTCGCGAAGCCTTCGCAATGGGCGCAGACAAGGGTGTTCTGGTTACTGACCGTGTTCTCGGCGGCGCAGATACCTGGGCTACCTCCCAGACCATCGCAGGAGCACTCAGAAATCTGGATTACGATCTGATCATCACCGGCCGTCAGGCTATCGATGGTGATACCGCACAGGTTGGTCCTCAGATCTCCGAGCACCTTCATCTGCCGCTGATCTCCTACGCAGAGGAGCTCTCTGTGGATGAGGCGGAGAAGACCGTTACCGTTAAGCGTCAGTATGATGACGGATATCACATTGTCAAGGCAAAGATGCCCTGCCTGGTTACCTGCCTGGCAGAGCTGAATGAGCCCCGTTATATGACTCCCGGCGGAGTATTTGATGCATTCCAGAAGGAAGTTACTGTATGGGGAAGAAAAGACCTGAAGGATGTGGAAGATTCCAACATCGGTAAGGTTGGTTCCCCGACTGTGATCGCCAAGGCTTCTGATAAGGTTGCCAAGGGCAAGGGTGTGAAGGTTGTTCCGGATTCACCTGAAGAGGCAGCTGATTATATCGTAAACGTACTGAACGAGAAGCACGTGATCTAACAGGAGGAAGAAACAATGGCATTAGAGGATTACAAAGGAGTATTTATCTTTGCTCAGCAGGTTGATAACAAGATCAGCCCCATTGCTTTGGAGCTTCTGGGCAAAGCCAATGATCTGGCAAAGGATCTGGATGACAAGACCGTTACGGCAGTTCTGATCGGATCCGGCGTAAAGGATCTTGCAGACGAGCTGGCAGCTTACGGCGCAGATCGTGTTATCGTTGTGGATGATCCTGAGCTGAAGGATTATCGCACAGAGCCCTATGCACACGCTCTGGCATCGGTTGTGAATGAGTTCAAGCCGGAGATCCTTCTGGTTGGTGCTACGGCAATCGGCCGTGACCTTGGCCCTCGCGTATCGGCAAGAGTTCACACCGGACTTACCGCTGACTGCACACAGCTTGAAATCGGTGATTTCCCGCTGATCGCTGTTCCCGGACAGGAGCAGAAGCATAAGCAGCTGCTGATGACCCGTCCTGCATTCGGCGGCAACACCATCGCTACGATTGCCTGCCCGGACTATCGTCCGCAGATGGCAACCGTTCGCCCCGGCGTTATGCAGAAGCTGACTCCCGACAACAGCCGCAAGGCAGAGGTTGTCGAGTTCAACCCTGGATTTGTTCCGGACAACTGCTACACCGAGATTCTCAAGATCGTTAAGGAAGTATCTTCTGTTGCTGACATTCAGGCAGCAAAGATCCTTGTCTCCGGCGGCCGCGGAGTTGGCAGCCCTGAGAACTTCAAGCTTCTGGATGATCTTGCAGAGGTTCTGCACGGAACCGTTTCCTGCTCCCGCGCAGTTGTAGATTCCGGCTGGAAGCCGAAGGACCTTCAGGTCGGACAGACCGGCAAGACGGTTCGCCCTCACGTATATTTTGCAATCGGTATTTCCGGTGCAATCCAGCACGTTGCAGGTATGGAAGAGTCTGATATCATCATCGCGATCAACAAGGATGAGAACGCTCCGATCTTCGACGTTGCAGATTACGGCATTGTCGGCGATCTGAACAAGGTTGTTCCGCTTCTGACTGAGAAGCTGAAGGCTGCTATTGCTGCAAAAGCAGGTGCATAATTCAGTAAGAATATGACCAAACGAGGCGGGCTGCATCTGCAGCCCGCTTTTACATTTCACGCAAAAGGAACAGAACGAATCCATGAAAAGATTACTGACTGTGCAGGACATCTCCTGTGTAGGGAAATGCTCGCTGACGGTGGCGCTGCCGATCATTTCGGCCATGGGGGTAGAAGCCTGCCCTCTTCCGACGGCGCTTCTTTCTGCTCATACCGCGTTTTCTCATTTTACCTTCCGGGATCTCACGGATGAAATTCCCGGGATTGAGAAAGCCTGGGAACAGGAAGGCATCAAATTCGATACGATCGAGAGCGGATATCTGGGATCCGTCCGTCAGGTGGAGCTGGTCCGGGAGCTGGGAGAGAAATTTCGGAAACATGCAGACTGTCTTCAGATTGTGGATCCGGTGATGGCGGATCACGGAAAGCTCTATAAGGGATTTACGCCGGATTTTGCAGAGGCAATGAAGAAGCTGTGCGCTTCGGCAGATGTGATTGTTCCGAATCTGACGGAAGCCTGCCTTCTTACGGGAAGAGAGTATCGGAGCGATGCGGATGAGGCCTTCTGGGAAGAGGTTCTGAAGGACCTTGGGAAGCTTGGCTGCAGCGATGTGATTATCACAGGATTTCAGAGGGCGGATGGAATCGGCGTGATGTCTCTTCATAAAGAGAAGGGACATCCGATTTGCAGAACGTACCTGAACGAGAGGCTTCCTGAAAGCATGCACGGAACGGGAGATATTTTTGCCAGCGTACTGTCCGGTGCACTGACGCTGGGAAAGCCCCTGGAGGACGCGCAGAAGCTTGCGGTGGATTTCACACTGGAGTGTATCCGGAAGACCGTAGAGGATCGGGAACGGGTCTTTTACGGAGTGAACTTCGAACAGGCAATTCCGATGCTGATCAGCAGGCTCTGCGGAAAGTGAGATTCGTCCCTGCTGCGGAATGGAAGGCAATACAATGGCGAAGAAAGAAAAAGAAGTAAAAACAAATGCAATGCGTATTCTGGATCGCTTGAAGATCAGCTACACGCATGAATCCTATGAGCCGGACGACTTTGTGGATGGAATTCAGACGGCAGACAAGCTGGGACTTCCTCATGAGCAGGTGTACAAAACACTGGTTACGGTCGGAAATGACCGGGAGCATTATGTTTTTGTGATCCCGATCGAAAAAGAGCTGGATCTGAAGAAATGCGCGAAATCCGTCGGGGTAAAATCTGTGGAAATGATTCATGTAAAGGATCTGTTCCAGCTGACGGGTTATGTGCGCGGCGGATGCACCTCAATCGGCATGAAGAAGGCTTTTGTGACCAGAGTTGACGCGTCCGCAGAGGGACTGGAGAGAATGTATGTCAGCGGAGGAAAAATCGGCTGCCAGATCTGTCTTGCACCCTTGGACCTGCTGAAAGCGGACGGCGGAGAATTTGCGGATCTGTGCATGTAATTTGCACATATAAAGTTTTATAATAAGAAAAGCAGAAAAACTGCAAACAATTATTGTGGAGGGTAAGATCAATGGCACTTAGAAAAGTTGTAATCGCCGGCGCCTGCAGAACGGCTATCGGCAAATTTGGCGGAACTCTGAAGGACATTCCGGCAGCAGATCTTGGAACAATTGTCATCAAAGAGGCTCTTCGCCGTTCCGGAGTAAAGCCGGAGCAGGTGGATGAGGTCTACATGGGCGATGTTATCCAGGCAGGCAACGGCCAGAACCCGGCGAGACAGGCAGCAGTAAATGCAGGCATTCCGGTAGAGGTTCCTGCAACGACCATTAACGTTCTGTGCGGCTCCGGCCTTCACTGCGTGAACCTTGCAGCCAAGCTCATTGCCATGGGCGACAAGGACATCATTGTAGCCGGCGGCATGGAGAATATGGATGCTGCACCTTACCTTCTTCCGAAGGCAAGATTCGGATACAGAATGAACTCCGGTGTTGTTGAGGATGCAATGATCCGCGACGCTCTGACGGATGCATTCGGCGGCTATCACATGGGAATTACGGCTGAGAACGTTGCAGAGCAGTGGGGACTGACACGTGAGCAGCTGGATGAGTTTGCTCTCAGCTCTCAGAACAAGGCAGAGAAGGCAATTGAGTCCGGAAGATTCAAGGATGAAATCGTACCGGTTGAAATCAAGACGAAGAAGGGAACGATTGTTTTTGATACCGATGAGGGAAATCGCCCGGGAACAACGCTTGAGGCTCTTGCGAAGCTGAAGCCTGCCTTCAAGAAGGACGGAATCGTGACCGCAGGTAATTCGTCCGGAATCAATGACGGTGCAGCAGCCATGATCGTAATGAGCGAAGAGAAGGCGAAGGAGCTCGGAGTAACTCCGATGGCTACCTGGATTGCCGGAGAGCTTGCCGGCGTAGATCCTTCCATCATGGGCGTAGGACCGATTTACGCAACCCGCAAGGTAATGGATAAGGCTGGCTATAAGATCGAAGATTTCGACCTTTATGAGGCAAATGAGGCCTTTGCAGCACAGTCTCTGGCAGTTGCACATGACCTTGGCTTTGATCCCGAGAAGCTCAACGTGAACGGCGGCGGCATTGCTCTCGGACATCCGGTAGGATGCTCCGGCGCGAGAATTCTGGTTACCCTTCTGTATGAGATGCAGAAGAGAGATGCACACAAGGGACTTGCAACCCTGTGCGTAGGTGGCGGAATGGGCTGCGCAGCAATTGTAGAGAGATAATTGTCCGCGATGGGCAGTGATCGGATTGCTGTTCACAAAGGTGAAATAAAGATAGTATAAGAGAAGGGCTGTCGCTGAGCGGCAGCCCTTCTTTTTGGCAGCAGTGAAAAACAAACAGAAAATAAACAACAAACTATCGAAAAAACGTAAAAACAGATGTCTGACCGGACAACAAAAAAACCGGAAAACCTTGATTCCAAAGGCTTTCCGGTTTCTGTATGTGACAAGATTCGAACTCGCGACCTTCTGGTCCGTAGCCAGACGCTCTATCCAGCTGAGCTACACATACATTTCTGTCACGTCATTACTGCCGCAACAACATGATTAAATATACGCGTACAGCAGATGTTTGTCAAGAAGAAAGTAAAAAATAATTTATTCCGGTTTGATCTCTCCGACGGTTTCTCCCTCAAAGAGAGTTCCCTCAATCATGACATGCTCGACCAGCGTTGCCTTAGGCCGTTCGATCAGCGCAATCAGCTTCTCGGCTGCCTGCGCGCCGATTGCCTCCGTGTCCTGGCGGATTGTTGTCAGCTTCGGCTCCAGGTGTCTTCCCAACCGGATTCCGTCGTAACCGGCAATCGAAATATCTTTTCCGATCGTCAGACCTTTTGCACGCACGGCATTCATTCCTCCGAGAGTGGCAAAATCGTCCGGATACAGAATACAGGTCGGCGGCTCCTTCAGCTTCAGCAGCTCCATAGTGCGCGCATACGTGGTATCTGTGTCACGGTATGCTGCCTCTACAATATACTCATCCGGAATCGTAAGACCCAGATCATAGCAGGTTTTATAGAAGCTTGCGAGGCGGGCCTGTGTAACTGCAGAATCAAATCCGTGTATATAGGCAATTTTTCGGTGCCCGCGCTGGTAGATATAATTCACAAGGTCGCGGATTCCGGCTACGTTGTCCGACTGAATGACCATGCGGTTGTCAAAGACATGATCGATTGTAACGATCGGAATGTTGCTTCGAACCAGCTCCACAACATCGGGATCATAGAAATCCACGCAGGCAATGCACACTCCGTCAAAGCCGCGATATCTCGCATGCGCAAGATAGGACATCCGGTTGCTTCTTGTGGTATTGCTGTTAATGAAGGTCAGATCGTAGCCGAGGGCTTCCGCGTGACGCTTGAAGCTGTCCAGAAGAGCTGCATAATAGTCATGCGTCAGTCCGCTCTGCGCCTCGTCCACAAAGAGGATTCCAAGGTTATAGGTTCGATTGGTTTTCAGCGCCTTTGCCGCGGAGTTGGGCATGTAACCAAGATTCATCGCAGTCTTGCGAATGCGTTCCTTGGTTTCTTCACTGACGTCGTTATGATTGTTAAGTGCCTTGCTTACGGTAGCAATCGACACCCCGCAGGCCGCTGAAATATCCTTGAGCGATACCATTCCTTACCCCTTTCTGCAGTTCCCTCTCGTTCCATTGTACACGATCATGACATAATTTTTCAGATGACCTTAATCGTTTACGATTATAGAATAGTATATTATGTTACATATTACAAGATTTACCTATGCAAAGATGTTAAAAATGTAGATTTCATCGCTCTTTCAGGGGATGATCCTTGCTTTTTTGTCTGCTCGATGCATATAATAGCCATGTCAAATTGTGTTTTGTTACTTAAACGTTTTCTGTATCTATTATCAATTCATTTGGGGGAAATGCAAAAGGAGGTATTATGAAATTCGGTTACTTTGATGATAATGCCATGGAATATGTCATCACAACTCCGAAGACACCGCTTCCCTGGATTAATTATCTGGGAAACAAGGATTTCTTCAGTCTGATTTCCAACACAGACGGCGGATATTCCTTCTATAAGGATGCAAAGCTTCTTCGCCTGACCCGCTATCGTTACAACAACGTTCCGTACGACAGCAATGGCAAGTATTTTTATATCAAAGAGGGAAATGAGATCTGGAACCCGGCATGGCAGCCGACCAAGACCGAGCTGGATTCCTATGAGTGCCGTCATGGCCTTGGATATTCCAGGTTCACCGCTTCCAAAAACGGAATTGCCTCAGATCTTCTGTGCTTTGTTCCGTTGAATGATACCTGTGAGATTGAGCAGATCAAGCTTACCAACAACACAGACGAAGCAAAAGAGGTTCAGCTCTTCTCTTATGTGGAATGGTGCCTCTGGAATGCGTCGGATGACTGCGAGAACTTCCAGCGAAACCTTTCTACCGGTGAGGTTGAGCTGGTGGATTCTACAATTTTCCATAAGACAGAGTATCGCGAGCGCCGCAATCACTACGCGGTATACTCCGTCAACGCGAAGATCGATGGCTTTGACACGATCCGCAGCGAATTTATGGGCTTCTACAATGGCCCGGATAAGCCGCAGGCGGTTCTTGAGGGAAAATGTCACAATTCGGTGGCAAGCGGATGGTCTCCGATTGCTTCGCATCAGCTGAATCTGACACTGGCTCCCGGTGAAACCAGATCCTTTGTTTTTGTTCTCGCATACATCGAGAATCCGGAGAACGAGAAGTGGGCCGAGGGAACGACTGCCAGAGATGAGATCATTAACAAGACGAGAGCATGGGCGCTTCTGGATCGCTACAAGACGGACGCCGATGTGGATCGCGCGTACACAGAGCTGAAGGATTACTGGAAGGATCTTCTGACACACTATACGGTTCATACCGGAAATGACAAGGTCAACCGTATGGTAAATATCTGGAATCAGTATCAGTGCATGATCACCTTCAACATGAGCCGTTCTGCTTCCTACTATGAATCCGGAATCGGCCGCGGCATGGGCTTCCGTGATTCCTGCCAGGATCTTTTCGGCTTTGTACACCTGATTCCGGAACGCGCAAGGGAGAGAATCATCGACATTGCTTCCACGCAGTTCCAGAACGGCTCTGCTTATCATCAGTACCAGCCGCTTACCAAGAAGGGCAATGCGGGAATCGGCTCCGGCTTCAACGATGATCCGCTGTGGCTCATTGCTGCCGTCAGCGCTTATACAAGAGAAACAGGCGATTATTCCATTCTGGATGAGATTGTTCCGTACGACAACGATATGTCCGTTGCCACAACGCTGATGGAGCACCTCAAGAGGTCTCTTGATTTCACCATCAATCATCTCGGCCCGCATGACCTTCCTCTGATCGGCCGCGCTGACTGGAATGACTGCCTGAACCTGAACTGCTTCTCTGAGCACCCGGGCGAATCCTTCCAGACCTTCGGTCCTTCTGAAGGACCGGTTGCGGAATCTGTTTTCATTGGCGGCATGTTCGTAAAGTACGGCGAGGAATATGCACAGATTGCAGAGCTTCGCGGCGATGACGAAGAGGCAGCACGGGCACGTGCTGCAGTAGACCGCGTTTATAAGGCTGTCACCACGGCAGGCTGGGACGGAGAGTGGTTTGTACGTGCCTACGATGCAAACGGCAACAAGGTTGGCTCCAATGAATGCGAAGACGGCAAGATCTTCATCGAGCCTCAGGGCTTCTGCGTACTTGCCGGCTGCGGCGTAAAGGAAGGACTTGCAGACAAGGCCCTGGAATCCGTGGAAAAGCTTCTGGATACCAAATACGGCATCTGCATCCTCTATCCTGCATACAAGAGCTATCATCTTGAGCTTGGTGAGATCAGCTCCTATCCGCCGGGATACAAGGAGAACGGAGGCATCTTCTGCCATAACAACCCTTGGGTTTCCATTGCGGAAACTGTTTGCGGACACGGCGACCGGGCATTTGATATCTATCGCAAGACCTGCCCTGCATATACGGAGGAGATTTCCGAAATCCACCGCACAGAGCCTTATGTTTACTGCCAGATGGTAGCAGGCAAGGAAGCAAAGTATTTCGGAGAGGGCAAGAACAGCTGGCTGACCGGTACGGCAGCATGGACCTTTGCAAATATCTCCCAGTACATCCTCGGCGTCATGCCGACGCATAAGGGACTCTCCATTGATCCCTGCGTTCCGAAGGATTTCGGTGACTACGATCTGACCCGCAAGTTCCGCGGTGTCACCTATCACATCCATGTATCCAATCCGGATCATGTGGAAAAGGGCGTGAAGCAGATGCTTGTAGACGGTGCTCCGGTAGAAGGCAATATCATTCCGTTCAGCAACGACAAGGCTGATTATGATGTGCAGGTTGTAATGGGCTGATCAAGATCGCATTTGATTCGGCTACAAAGGTGAGACGAAACGAATATGCAGCAGCTATGTTGTGTTTACACGACATGGCTGCTGTTTGCTGCGGGTGTTGGTTTTACTTTGCTTTTGCTGCGGTTTTCCTGTGGTTTTTGCTGCGGTTGCTGTTGGCTTTTGCTTTGTTTTTGCTGCGATTTTCCTGTGGCTTTTGCTGCGTGTCTGGTCGATGTATCCTGAATTTGCTCTTTGCCTTTTCCAGGATGATATTTCCGGCCCTCATGCATCTTAAATTTGCTATTCAGGCTTTGAGGGATGCATTTCGTCGCTGAAAATCATCCCTGCCGGAGGTTTCCATCAAATCAGGATGAAATTCCCTGTTGGAAATCATCCCTGCCGGAGGTTTCCATCAAATCAGGATGAAATTCCCTGTTGGAAATCATCCCTGCCGGAGGTTTCCGTCAAAACAGGATGAATTTCTCTGCTGGAAATCATCCCCGCAAGACATTTTTCCCGAATCAGGATGCATCCGCCGTTCCAAATGCATCCCTGCCCGGGCCTTCCATCAAATCGGGATGCATGCTGCTTTGAGAATGAATCTGTGCCCAACAATTTCCGGGAAAAAGATGACTCGAAAGGCGAATGCAAGGCTCGCTCGGAAATGAGAACAAGCATAAAATTCGGAAGGAAAAGCCGGTGCAAAAGGAGTACAAAAGACACGCGAAAAAAATTGAAAAAATTCCAAAAAAGTGCTTGACTGACTTATGGAGGTCTTATATAATAGCACTTGCGTCACGGGGAATAAGAAATGCCGAGACGAGATACACAACTGAAGCAGTTAAGCTATTTGCGGGTGTAGTTCAGTGGTAGAACACCAGCCTTCCAAGCTGGATATGTGGGTTCGATTCCCATCACCCGCTTTTACGTGTCCGTAGCTCAGCTGGATAGAGCATCGGCCTTCTAAGCCGAGGGTCTGGGGTTCGAATCCCCACGGGCACATTGATTACAGAAGCGTAATCAACACCATGTATGGTGGGTATGGCGTAGTTGGTTAACGCGCCAGATTGTGGTTCTGGAGACCGAGGGTTCGAGTCCCTCTACCCACCCCTCTTTTCGGCAGCAGCGCACATTGGCGTGTATCGATCATCCCTGATGATGGGATACTCATTGGGCTATCGCCAAGGGGTAAGGCACAGCACTTTGACTGCTGCATTCGCCAGTTCGAATCTGGCTAGCCCAGTTTCGGGCGATTAGCTCAGGTGGTAGAGCACTTGACTTTTAATCAAGTTGTCGCGGGTTCGAGTCCCGCATCGCTCAGTGTGAACAGGAACGCTGTAGATCAACGAGAGTTGATTTTACAGCGTTTTTATTTATCATCAAGACTCGTTTCTTTGCTTTCGAGGCCGCGTTCGAAGGCATTTCCGAGAGCAGAGTAAAAGCAGAGAAAGAGTAGAGAAAGAGCAGAGTACAATATAAGCGGTCATGATGAAATTGGCAGACATGCAGGATTTAGGTTCCTGTGCCGCAAGGCGTGTGGGTTCAAGTCCCATTGACCGCATAAATTGAGACCCCGTCTGATTTCTATCAGGAAGTCAGACGGGGTTCTTGTCTTACAATTATTGAGCATCCCTTAATTGCTCTACGATGCTGCATTTCGCTGCGTTGTCATACATCATGCAGGGAATCAGCCACCCCAGCAGAAGAAATACCGGAATTGTCAGAAGGACAGGAAGAATGGTGAATCGATACTCAAAGAACCAGAACATACTGTCCAGCATTTTTCCTGCAAGAGGTCCAACCATCAGTGACAGAATAAAGGCCGCTGCTACGGAGGACATTGCGTAAAACAATCCCTCGTAGATCAGCATGGTTTTGAGCTGCCGGTTCGTCATTCCTACAGCCTGAAGCACAGCAAATTCACGGCGGCGGGAAAGGATACCAGTCATCATGGCGTTGAAGAAATTCAAGAGTCCCACCAGCCCAATGATAGCACAGAGGATACCACCTACCAAAAGGAACATCTGCCGGAACTGAGCAAACTCAGAGCGAGCCGTGGCCTTGCTTTCGTACATCAAGGGCGAAAACTCACCGGCAGTGAGCTTCGATAGATATTGCTCTGCTTCGGCCTCGTCAGCTTCGTCTGCTGTGTCGAACAGGTAGAGCATCGGAATGGCCGCACCACCGCTGTCCCTCTGTGCGGTATCCACAGACAAAACTGCCTCATATCCAATACCACCATAACGATAACTCATGGAATACGGAAGCTCTGCCAAGGCGCAGACCGTGTACTCTACATCTCTGGCTCCATACAGTTTTTCCTGAAGGTACTCCTCTGGTGTATCTTCGGTGCAGAGTTCCCCGGTGCGGCTGTCGATATATTTCACATCGTCCGCATAGGTGGCGGTGATCGTGTCTCCCACCTTGGGGTAGTATTCAGGATTGGGCAGATTACCGTAGTCATCTAAGGAAACTGCAATGGCAATGGCGTTATTGTCCGGCTCCAACATGGGAGAAATATCTCCGTCGAATACTTGCAGCTTGTCAAACAGGCTGTTATCCAGAGCCTCGATTCTGGTATCTCCCATCACCATATTGCCCCGGTGCTCCATGCGGCTCATATGGCTGTCCAACTGCTCAGCACTTTCGTACCTTGCATAGTCCTGCCGCAGAGCATCCTCCGTCATCCACAGATATGCGGGTTTTCGCACAGCATATCCCGTGCCGGAAAGACTGGCCGTTGTGTTTGCTGCGATCTCTTCGATCTGTTCTGGCGTGATGAATTCATCTGCCGGGGTGTAACGGAAATAGTCGGGCGTGCTGACGATAAAATCAGCGCAGGTCATGGTGGACACATACTTCTCCATACTGAAGCCGCCCACAAAGGCACACAGCGCATTGAACAGTGTCACCGACAATGCCAGAGACACCACCACCAGCACCGTCTTTTTCTTGTTTCGTCCCAGATTGGCAAAGGCCATCTGATGGAGCTTCGCTCCCCGGGTGCTGCGCTGTTTTTTCCTGGTCTGCATCGCATCCGTATATTTGGCAGCCTCCACCGGAGAGACCCTGGCTGCCATTTTTCCGGGCTTGGAGCAGGACAGGAGCACCGTCAACAAGGCGAACAGCATGGAACCAAGGAAGATCACAGGCGAGGTGCTGATGGTAGTGATGCCCGCATCCAACTGGGTGGAGCGCAAGACAACAGGTACCAGAACAGCGCCGATGCCGTAGCCCAGCAGCAGTCCTGCCGGAATGCCGATCAGACAAAGCAGAAGTGCCTGCTGGCGAATGATGCGTTTGAGCTGCCGGGGCGTTGTGCCAATGGTTTTCAGAAGTCCGTAAAACCGGATATCCCCCGCAACAGAGATCTGGAAAATGTTATAGATGATAAGATACCCGGTAAAAATCACCAGCAGCAAAAAAGC
>ERZ1035014.50-NODE-50-length-71120-cov-2779.303553_pt1 | contig 71120 bp, 93 predicted proteins | sample MGYA00520620_ERZ1035014 | MGnify/ENA primary metagenome ERZ1035014 (study PRJEB33766, sample SAMN09781744) | gut metagenome | biome: gut microbiome | host: Homo sapiens | place: Madagascar | study: EMG produced TPA metagenomics assembly of the PRJNA485056 data...
CCCTCGCCGCCAATCTGAGGCGCAACATTGTCGCCAACAGCCATGAGCGACGAGCCGCCAGTTACAACGGAGAGTAGCATAAGTAAGAGCCAAGTAAGGAAATGTCCGCTTTTAATAAAATTAATAAACCGATAGTGTTTCATTTAATTGATATTTTAGAAATTAATAAATAATAAAATGTGTTTTAATTTTAAACCAGACCATCCCAGAAGCCACTGGACTTCTTTTTGGTTGGCGATGCGCCACCGTTAGTACTGAGAGAAGGCGGAATCTCGGTCTTTTCGGAACGCTTGACCTTGTTCTGAATCTTTTCGTTACGGCCTTGCATAGCACCCTCCTCGCGAGCCGAAGCCACATCAGCGTCGTAGTTTTGCGCGTTTTTGAAGAGCTGCCACGTCTCGGTGGAGACTATACCATCCTCGGCGTCGCCGATAACCTTGAAGAAACTCTCCCAAAGGTCGGCTTTGGCGTCGTCGTCGAGACCAAGCTGCTCCATAGCATCGGCCGACTTCTGTAGATTGGAGACGAGTTCCTTCTCGTGGTTTTCCTCGTCGGCCTTCTTCTGCTGAAAGTCGGCAATCTGCTGAGCCACCTCCTTGCCTATCTTCTCGTCCTGCATAGCAGCGCCGATGTCGATACCATGAGAAGCTATCCATGTGATAGGGTTAAGGTCGGGATTCTTTGTAAGGTCCATAGCCATAGCTGCAACCCAACGGTTGTTGTCGAACATTTCGCTGAGAGCCTTTCCGTCCTCCTCATAGCGAGAGAGAGCGTCGGCATCGTCGTTCATAGCAGCGTAGCGAGCCTCCTTATCCTCAAAGTCGATGTCCTTGTGGCGTTTGGCAAAACGCTCGGAGAAAGCCTTGCGGTTGGGTCGGTCGTCTACGGGTGGAGCTGTAGCCGCTTCTTGCGACTGAGCTTCGTTCTTGATTTCATTATTTTCTTCTGCCATATTTTTATATATAATAAGGTGTATTATCCTTTACCTTTCCCGGGTATCTACATATTTTAGTTTACGCTTGCGAATATCCCGATTTTTTGCGTCCGTTTTTCCGTGTTTCGTACATGCAACTTTTGAACAGACGAAACACGGCATTTCGCGCTGTCATTTAGAGTATTTTTGCGCTGATAGACAATGACGTAAGATAGAAATATGCAGAAAAATATACCCACCTTATCACGTGTAATGCCGACTTCGGGCAAGACGTTTGACACCGTACGGAGACGTAAGGAAAGGCAGTCGGGCAAGAAGACGGACTATGAGCTGCTGCAGCGATGTTGGCAGGCATGGAACAACCTGGAGGCTGTGCGTATGGTTAGAGACAGAGCCAAGAGATACTGCTACGGTGACCAATGGGGCGACACAGTGAGAGTGTACAAGAACGGATACTACTATGACATGACGGAAAGAGAATACCTGAAAAGGAAAGGCTCAGTGCCGTTGTCGAACAATGTGATGGTGTCGATATTGAACACACTTGTGGGAATGTACGCAAAGCAAGGTACAGAGCCAGTGTGCTTTGCAAGAACACGCTCTTCACAGTCACTCTCGGATATGATGTCGGCAACCATGCAATGCAACTGGCAGAACACGCAGATGGAGATATTGTTGAAGCACGCGCTTGAAGACTACCTTGTAGGAGGAGTAATGGTGTGCCGAGAGACATACGAAGACAGAACACAGGAGATAGAAGACTCGTGGACAGACTACATAGAGCCAAACTATGTATTTTGGGAGGGAGGTTCGGACCCAAGACACCTTGACCTGTCGCTGATAGGCGTGCTGCATGACGAGTCTATAAACGACCTGTACAAGAAATTTGCAAAGGAAGAGTACGGACTGAGCATAGACGACCTGAACAGAATATTCGACATAGACCCAGACGACAGTCAGACGGAAGGAACTATGCACAACGACACAAACGACCTGTCGAACATATCATTTGATATACCGTCGAAGCGCGGACGATACGTGAGAGTAATAGAAGCGTGGACGACGGAAACGAAATACAGATACCAATGCTACGACCCGATAGCGAAAAACGAAAGTGATGCCTACTTCCGCATAGAATGTGACGACAAAGTGTTGATAGCGGAGCTAAACGCGAAGAACGTGAAGAGAAAGGAGCAGTATGACCTGATGGGAGTACCGCCAGAAGACAGAGCCTATATCACGGCAAAGAAAGTGGCAGACAAGTATTGGTACTACACGTTTATGGCACCAGACGGAACCGTGCTATGCAGCGGAGAGACGCCATACGATTTTAAGTCGCATCCATTCACGATAAAGCTCTATCCGTACATCAACGGAGAAATACATCCGTTCATGGCAAACGTGATAGACCAGCAGAGATACATAAACCGTTTGATAATAATGAACGACATGGCAATACGCTCGTCGGCCAAGGGTGTATGGCTTATCCCTACACAGGTATTGGACGGAATGACACCAGACGAGTTTGCCGAGCAAGCGACGGAGTATGACGGAATGATATTCTACACGCCAAAAGCTACATTACCAAACTCGCGACCTGACGTGATAACATCAAACGCTGTGAACCTTGGAACCAATGAACTGTTGCAGATGGAGCTAAACCTGATGCGCGAAGTGTCGAATGTGTCAGGAGCATTGCAAGGCAAGACACCAACGGCTGGAACATCGGCCTCGAGATATGCACAAGAGTCGCAGAATGCCTCGACCTCGCTATACTCGATACTGAAAGACATGGAATCGTTTACGGAGAACATTGCACAGAAGAAGTGCATGACGATAAAGCAATACTATGAAGACGGCCGACCCATCTTCAATAGCGATAGCACATACCCGATAGAGTATGACAGACTGGGCGCAAGAGACATAATGTTCAAGATTTCTATCAAGAACGCTGCTGCTACAGCCACCTATCAGAACAACGTAAACGACAAGCTTGACATGTTGTTTGACAAGGGAGCCATCAACATCATACAGTATCTACAGAACCTGAATGAGCCGTTTGCAGACAAGCTGCTGCAGGACGTGCAGAGTAATATGGAAGAGCTAAGGGCGCAGCAAGAGGCAAATCAACAGGCAGTAGAACAAGCGCAAGGATACTTGATGCAATAATATAAAAATGTAAAATATGGATATAGCCATATATCTTGAAGATGTGAAAGAAGCCGTAAAACGGCAACTGTCCATCATAGGAAAACACCATAGCACACAGAAGGGCGACACGCTGTTCTCGGTGTCAACACTATCAAGTGTGGAAGACACGGTAATGCGACAATGCATAATAGACGGAGCGCAGCTTGTGACATCGAACCTATCGCCAGTATTGTCGGGGTATGAAGTTGGGAAGAAGGCAGGAGGACAGAAAGCAGAATATATAGCGTTCGTTGTGAACACTACACGAAGCAACGATGCACTATCAGGAGCAGCACAAGACAGTGTAAAGTCGCTACTCATTGCTTATGTAACGCAATCGGTATTGGCGATGGTGCTGCCAGACCTTGCGGGGAAATATGCTACGGACGTGCAGGCACAGCTACTTGCAGCCACACGACTGATATTTACGAAGACACCGCCAGGCAGTGCGGACAAGACGCTCGCGGACTGTGTAGGCTCGGTTGAACTATAGGTATAAACAAAAACAGTAAGTCACCATGATAATAAAATTCCAGATAATAAAATCCGTGATAATCGAGGCTGTAAAGGCAGCGACCTATCTTAAAGGCAAGATAGACGAGGCAGCACAGCCAGGGCAGAAAACGCCATACTTCGAGATAGCAGGAGACGAAGAGGTGCACGAGCGCACATTGGACCATGACCTGACAACAGCACTCGAAAAAGCAAAGATAATCTTTGTAGACTACTATGTGCCTACAGCCCAGACGATAGGCGACAATGCCATATACTACAACGACAAGACAAACGACATAGTGGAGTTTACGCTAAACGTGTCGCGAAGATACAACGGATCGTTGACAGACACGTTGGCAAGACTTGTATCCAAGTTTGTAGAGGACACAATGTGCTACGAATGGTGGGTAAAACTGGGCAACCTAAACCAGGCAGCACCGTATCAGTCGGCAGTGGCAGCGGACGAGATTGCGATAAGACGCTGCTTTGTATTGTCGGCTCCAGCAGTACCAACAATAAAATATCCCACAACACTAACGGCAAAGGTAGACGGAACAGACGCGGAGGGCGAGATAACAATGCGTGTGGACGAGAATGCCACGGTGTCGTACAGTATTGACGCAGGAGCAGTAGACGACATTGAAGCACGCTCGGAAGACCCAAGCATAGTGGAGATAATGCGCTACAGAGCACCAATGACATTTGAGCTTGTGCCACGTAACACGGGAGTAGCGAGGATAAGACTATTCTCACGACATACAGACAATGTGTATGTGGAGTTTACGGTGATAGTGTCGAAGGAGTACTATTAAAAACAAAAGGACATGAAAAAGGATTTTTCGGAATTGCATCCGTTTGTAGCTTCAAGACAGAGAGGGTGGATACCAGTAGCTAACCCCCTTGAGCCACAACCACCAAGGAGAGCATACGGACATAGCATAAAGCACATCTATATACAGGCAGACCAGCTGTTGTTTGATGTGGACTCTGTGACATCATTGATAGACAAGGCTACGAGGAAGACACAGGAAGAGACTGAGGTGACAACATCGGAAGCGGACTCGCACAGACCAATGTTCTACAGATGGTTTGACCAATATATAGCGTCGGTGGAAAGAATACTGTCGGCTTATGTGGCTAAGCCAGAAGGAGTAGCGAGAATGAACGGACTGAAAGAATGGCAGGAGAAAGAGATAATACTGGTGATGCCGGACTACTGGGACGCGACGGTGTATGATGCGTTGGTGCAAGCCATTCATAAGTATGTGGTGGATGGGGCGTTGTTTGAATATCTCTCCAACACGTTAACATCGAGAGACCAGAGAACGATAGACAAGGGAAAAAACTTGGAGGACGGAGAGAAGGTGATAAAAGAACTGAGCAGTAGGGTGTTGCCGGGAACGATAAGGAAACACTTGAATCCGTTTTGATGTGAGGTGTTGTAACACCGAAGGAAAGGAAAATATATGGTGAAGACATTGGACGACATACCTCTTTTGTCGGAGAACAGGAAGAAGCTGTTGCCGAAAGGGAAAAAGGCACAGAAGGAATTTATCCGTGATTTGCTATCGAAGAATCAGGAAAAGTTTGAGGAGCTGTTTGAGGAGCTTGCGGAGCATGACCCGAAAGCGTGGTTGCTGCTGTATCATGACATGCAGAAACATGTTGTGCCGAAGCAGTCGCAGGTGAATGTGTCGGTGGGCATAAACAAGGACTTCCAGGAATTGGTGGCGTTGTCGACGACAAAGACAGACGATCCGTTGGCTATAGGGGCAGAGCCTGTGCCGAAGATAGAGGATGCGGACTATGAGGAACTGAAAGAATACGAAGGATTATAAGACATGACGACAATAACCGACCTTGACATAGATAAATTGCTTGCCGAAAATAAGAAACGATATGATGAAATTTTCGGTGAGTATGACCCGTGGACAGGCGTGGGTTGTTATGATTTTAAGAACAGAATATGCCTTGAAATACCAGACTTCATCATTCCGAAGATGTATGTGCCGAAGGAGTGTATGCGAACACTGCTGTATAAGAACCTACAGCATTTTGGCACGATAAAGGAGGTGCTGATACAAGTACTACATAAGGAGTATGACGAGGAATCGGAAGAAACACAGAAGCTAAGACAGCTGCTGACCTTTGAGATATTCAAGGTGAGATTCAGAGAAGACCCAGAGTTTGCTCTGTTTGTGACGGATAAGATTGAGGACAAGAGAACAGGAGACATGATTCCGTTCAGACTGAAATATCCGCAGAGAAGACTTATCAACCTATTTGAAGAGCTGAGACACAAGAAGAAGGCAATACGTGTTGTTATCCTAAAGGCACGACAATGGGGTGGCTCGACATTGACGCAGCTGTATATTAAGTGGATTCAAGACTTTCGGCGTGACGGTTGGAACGCCATTGTGCTGTCGCAGGTAAAAGGAACGTCGAAGAAGATTAAGGCGATGTACCGAAAGGCGGTGGAGAGACAGCCGGGATGGACGATTGGACACCCAGGAACACAGTTGATGCTATCGCCATACGAGAACTCACCCGACGACTTTATTGTGACGGATGGTAACAAGGCGTTGAGACGTTCGACGCTGACCATAGCCTCGTTTGATAACTTTGATGCTGTGCGTGGTAACAACTTCCACTGTGCCCATTATTCCGAGGTGGCATATTGGAAGAAGACACCAGAGCATGACCCAGAAGGCGTAATCTCTTCCGTTTCGGGCGGTATACATAATATAGAAGACAACGTAGAGGTGTTTGAGTCAACAGGCCGTGGAGCTTCGGGCTTCTTCTATGACCGTTGCCAGTTGGCAATGGACCCATCGAACAATGACGCATACGCATTCATCTTCATACCCTGCTTCATCATCGAGGACGACATGGAGCCAGTGGAGGACGAGAAAGAGTTTGCGATGTGGCTGTTGAAGAACAAAGACCGCTCGACCTGCCCCAAGGGATATAGAGAGACGGGCAAGTTCTTTTGGCGAATGTGGGAGAAAGGAGCTTGTTTCCAGGCAATCAACTGGTACAGGAACTTCCGTAACAAGTTCAAGACGCACGCTTTCTGTGCGACTGAGGCACCTATCGACGAGGAAGAGGCATTCAGAAACTCGGGCAACCTTGTGTTTAACCCCTACTCCATCGACGACTTGAGACAGGGAGAGGTGAAGAAGCCAAAATTCCTTGCGGACATTGTAACTACTGGCGAGAAATCGACGGAGGCGATAAAGAAAGCGAAGATAGCGATAAGGGAAGATGGTGAGGGCGAGTTGAAGATATGGAGTTTGCCGAACAACAAGATACTGCGCGTAGCTGACAGATATGTGGTGAGCGTGGATATTGGCGGCAAGTCTTCAACTTCGGACTATACCGTAATGACCGTGCTTGACAGAATGGGCATGATGCCATCGATGAAGGACAAACCGCGTGTGGTGGCAAGATACAGAGGACATTGCAGACATGACGTGTTGGCATGGAAGGCAGCTGCCCTGGCACACTATTACGACGATGCTCTGCTTGTGATAGAGAGCAACACTGCCGACCGCGAGAAGAACAACAATACGGAGGGCGACCACTTCGGTTCAATTATCAATGAGATAGCGGACTATTATCCTAATCTGTATCAGAGACGTTCGTCACCAGAGGACACGGCTGGCAATGTGCTTGCCAAGTATGGATTCCAGACGAACAAGATAACAAAGGGATGGCTGATAGACAATCTTGAGGCGTTTGTGGATGATAAGCTTTGGCATGAGCCAGACACGGAAATGTATCATGAGCTACGTATCTATGAGAGAAAAGAAGACGGTTCGCTTGGAAACATCGAGGGTTCGGGTAATCATGACGACGTGCTGATGTCAACAGCCATAGCCCTATATGTATCGACACATGAAATGGAAATGCCTAAGTGGAGAACAGACGAAGGCCTAAGAGGACATTCGGACGGAGTGAAGACAGAGGCATCAATATAAAAGAAAACAGATATGCAGAAATCACTATCATACTCAAAAGGAATAACAACATCGCTATCGGGAATGTTGACAGATGATACGGAACTTGTAGAGTTGGTAGGAATGGTGTATAAGTCAGGCGAAATGCACCCTATACAATTACCTTCCCCTCTTTCAGGTACCGTTATCAACCAACAAGTAGTCTACATACACAAAGGACCCGACTACTGCAATGCCATTCTATACGATAAGGTGTTGGGCAATATCACGTTTGCAGAAGTAGACTTCGAGAAATCGTCAATAGTCAAAACACAACAGACGAGTATACCAATAGGTAAAAGCCTTAACAATATATCGTCGGTAGGCAATACGCTTATTGTGGCCACAGACAAAGGCTTTGCATACCTATTATATAAAGGAGGAACGTACAAATATCTTGGCAATGAGTTGCCCAAGCCAAGGGTAAAATTCCGAACCTCAGCACCTATCATCGAGTCGCTTGTAACCAAGAAGAGCCAATTGTGCGACATAGACTACCTGGTAGACCATCCGACTGTTGGTGCTTACTACAACGACGACGGATCATTCAGTCATCTTGGTAGCAACGCATTAGAAGCAGGCACCAGATACGAAACATTCAGACCAAAGGACGACCGTGTGGACGACTTGCAGACAGCCATATCTGGCCATGTATCCCTGATACTAAACCTTGTCAAGGAGAAAAACGCATTTGCATTCCCCTTTTTTGTGCGATTTGCGCTACGCCTTTTCGACGGTACCTATGCACGTATATCGGCACCCGTGGCTGTGTTTCCTACGATAACACGCAACAACTACATTGTGCCCGTAGGATGGAAAAATCATGAGGTAGTGGAGGATACAGGCTCGGCGTTAAAACTACTCTATTGTCCTTCGTACGTAAAACTGCAATATCAGGTAGGTGGAGAAGACATAGACGAGTGGAGCGACATAGTGAAGGATATAGTAGTGTTCGCTTCGGACGAGGTGCTACCTTTTAATGTAGACGACAATTGGAGCATCATGAATCCGGAACAAACAAACAATACAGAGGTAGTAGATTTCTTAGGAATGAGATATGACGAGGCTGTATTCAGAGGTAATGCAAGAAAGAAGATAGTGTTCAACCTCAAGACATTCCCGGCAAGAGATATTGTATTGCCCAAAAAGTTCAAGACAGAGGACGAGATAATAGACGAGTTGCTGGCAAAGACACAGTTCTTTAAACTATTCTCTGTAAAGATAGATAAGATATACAATACAGTATGGAAGGATGCGCCAATAAAGCAAGGAGTAGTGAGCGCACTGTTACAACAGGAGCAACTGTCAGTAGACGATTATTACGGATGGACAACGATGAAACCAGAGAGTATGTATACGTACAACAAACGACTAAACCTCTTTGGGGTAAAGCGTTATCCATTCAAAGGCTTTTCGTCGTTCATCGCCAACTCGGACATAGTGCAGCGAGATTGCAGGTTGCAGTATTTTGTGCACATCGTAAGCGACACAATGGACACATGGGTAGTATCAGACATGGTAGAAACACTAAAAGAGGTAGCCAACTCATGGTTCTACTATCCCGATACGAATGCTACCGAGGTAATAGTATACGACTCAAAAAGTGCAGCAAGCTTCCGTATACCCCTACAGCGTCATGAGCGCCTTAATGGAGCCTACGCATTCCGCACACTGCCTCTGTATTCAACGATTACGAATGAGAACGTGAGCCGCCCTTCGCCAGACCCAACAGCCTACGAGTTTCTATCATCACAGATATTCACCTCAATAGTGAACAATCCCTTTGTCTTCCAAGCCTCAGGAGACAACACAGTAGGCACGGGCAACATACTCGGCATAGTAGCCAACACAGAGCCAATATCACAAGGACAGTTTGGCCAGTACCCTCTGTTAGTTTTCACGACGGAAGGCATTTATGGCATGTCGGTAAGTTCGGAAGGATTGTATGCAGCGAGTTACCCCATATCGCGCGAGGTGTGCAACAATGCTGCATCGATAACGCCAACGGGCAGTGTTGTATTCTTTACTTCGGCCAAGGGTCTTATGGCTGTGTCGGGAGGAAAGGTGACTTGTGTGTCGGACAAATTACGAGGACGCAACCCGTCGCAATTTCTTGAAGTAGGCAATGGAGACTTCCTTGGGTACCTTAGAGATTCGTTAATAGCGTACGACTACCGTGACTCGCTTCTGCATATCATCAACCCCAAGGAGCAATATGAATATGTATATTCGATACATGACGGAACCTTCGCCAAGGCATCGTTGCCAGGAAAGGTGATTGCTGTGGTGAATAACTATCCCGACAACATCATACAGCTCAATGACGCGACTGTACTATCACTAACATCGAAGCCAGACATCAATGACGACACAACACTATATAGCGGAACATTTACGACACGTCCTCTGAAGTTAGGTTCGTCGTTGCAGCTAAAGACAATACATCAGATATTGCACCTCTTTGATACGGCGAACGGCAAGATAGCGCTACGTATATATGGCTCAAACGATTGTAGGAACTGGTGTGAGCTACATTCGTTGCACGGCAAGCCATGGAAATACTACACCTTAAGTTATAAGCTAAGCAATATGCTTGCTACGGATGCGTTTGCCGGAACGGTTGTGGATTTTCAGCCACTATTTACGGAAAAGATGAGATAAAAAAAGAAGGCTATCCATCACGGACTGCCTTCTTCTTAATTATAAAATATGAATAAAAGTATTAAAACCCTTTCTTTATTAACCTAATGACCTTCTTAGTATATGAAAACAACTTAAACCAAATGTAACCAAACAAATAACAATAAAGGTGAAGCAGGCCATTAATGCCTGGTATCAACATCATTATAAGGATAACGGGCATACCAGCCTTAAGACATCCTTTGAAGTCGCCTCGCTTGCCCCACATAATGCCGAACATGGCGAAGAGCAAGCCCGACATACCGACGGTAGCCCTATCAGTAAACATAGGCAGGAAGCTCGCTGCAACGGCTACCAGATAACCAGACATGACATCCATCTTTTGCTTGATGTTCCACAGAACAAACAAATTGGCAAGCATGTGCCATATGTTGGCGTGTTGGAAGCTGTAAGTGAGGTGGGGGATCAGGCTATCGTTAGCCAGAACCCCCATACCTCTATAAGGAAGCGAACCGAAGAGACTAAGTATCGTTAACAGTAGCTTTGCTTTTACGTCCACTGCCATACACTTCACGATGTCGGAAATCCTTTCCATAGAGTCTGTACTTAACAAATATATCTTTAACCGTGCGTGGCGACAAGAAGAACTCTGGAGCCGGGAGCGAGACAAGTATAGGGCACAGAAACCACAGGGACTTGTTGACATACTCCTTTCGCTGCGAGAGTTCCTTCATGCGTTCGAACAGCGAATAGTAGAGCCGACGTTTTGAGTCGCCTAAAGCATCGACAATAGAGTTGTCGCCAACGGCCATGCGTCGAAGTTTCTCATAAGCCTCTTTAGCCGTGATATAATAACGAGGAGCCGGATGCTTGGCAGTCTTGACGTATGCGTCTTGCTGACTCCACGGACGGGAGTGCTTGCATACATCACAGTAGGCTTTTCTAAGAGCCTCGCGCTGCATACGGGTAATATCGTAATTATTTTTTGTCATTCAAGGAAAACGGTTTAAGAGGTTTTGTGATACAAAAATACACAAACTTAGTTTTGTGACCAAGTTTGCGTATTAAATATTAATATAAATTATATATATAATACAGTATTTAATAACAGACAGCAAAGGAATAATACCAAAAGACGTAAACCTGTTTACAAATAATATTGCGCTATAGAATAAGAAGCCTGGGCAAGAGAACCAAGGAGATAACAGGGAGGTTCGGTGTTGAGAGGAATGTTGTAGTAATCGGATATGTGAGTTGTGGCATGGAGAAGTTCGTGGGTGAGGGTGTTGAGAAATTGAGAGGGAGAGGATGAAGGACAGAGAACGATGAGGGTGCGGTGAAGAGAAATGTTGGTATAGGTAAAAGCAGTATCGGGGGTAGATTGAGAGACAAGAATACAGGCATCTTCAAGAGGACGCGAGTGACAGGCGAGAGCTTGAAGATGTCTGCGGATAGTATCGACCCTTAAAGGAGGGACATTATAAAATATCTGCACCGTCCAATCGTAGGAATGAAGGTAAATTTGCTGCGAGCGCATAGGCTATGAGGAGTCTAAAATATCTTCCCATGGGATAGGCGTGCCGGAAAGGGCACAATCGGCATAGAAACGATTGAAGATAAAACCGTCGGGCTGATCTTCGTCATCGACGTAATCCTTGACAAAGAGAGCAAGGGCACGCTCGTCGGTGATAGAAGAACCGTAGAAATCGGCAAGAGCCATGTTGAAGACATAGACATGGTCGTAGGCAATGGCGTTTTCGAGAGTTATGCCGTACTTGTGGATAACTTGCTCGACCTTCTCCTTAGTCCAAGGAGTGATAGGCTTGTTGTCGCGACGCATACGAGAGACAGCGAAGTCGTGCATACGGCGTGAGAAATGATAGCCGTAATGTCGCAAATAGGCGAGCATTTCGGGCGGACGATAGTCGTACTGAGAAAGAGATTGACGAGGTTTCATTTGAAGATATGAAATAATGAGGAGAGTAACAGCTGCTGTGCCGACTCTCCTCGGGTTAAACATTAGTAATCGTTATCGTAGTCGCGACGATCACGTTGTCGGCGGTTGTCGGCGAAGTCTTCACGTTCGCGATAATCGGGACGGGGGTGATATTGGTCGCGATTGCGATAGTCGGAGCTGCGATAGTCGGGCATAGGGCTGCGCTCGCCATATCGCTCACGCTTGATAGAGTCGAGACAGGACATGACCTTGCCTCCATAGCGAAGCATTTTCTCGGCGTTCTCGGTGAGTTCGGAGAACTTATCCTCGGTAATTTCAACAACAAAATTCATAGTCGTAATGTTTTTTAAGTTTCTAAGAGAAAGGATGCCTTATGCCTTAGGTTTGAGAGCCTGTGCAAGCATGCCCTGGATATTGGAGAGAGTACCTTCGATGCCAGACATCTTAGTCTCGAGTTGTGAGATTTTCTGCTCCTGTGCTTTCTTCTCGGCTATTTGAGGGTTGAGCTGGGCAAGCATGGACTCGCAAGAAGAGACGACAGAACGATGATAGTCAACACTTTCGAGAATCTGACGAGACTGGCGGAGCATGGCCTCAACCTCGGCAGACATAGCCTCGCGCGACTCAGATACAACAAGCGAGCCAGAATTGGCAATCTGACCGTTGGAAGGAAGTTGCTTGAAATCCATCTCGCCATCGGTAAGCTTAACACGCACATCAACAACAGACTCCATCGGTTGAGGAGAGAACTGCCCTGGCTGATAAGTGGGGAACTTAGGCTGAGGATTGGAAACGGAAACAACCTGTCCAATCTGCAATTTAGGCTCGTTGCTCTTGTCAAGCACATAAAAAATACTATTAGTACGCAAACCGCTGAACATAAGAAATCCTTTCTTTTAGAATAGGTTAGACAATACCCGTCAAGACATGAGCTGAAGGGTGTTAGTGTCGCGTTCGAACCAGAACTGATAGATACCAGTACCTGGGAGGTCGGCGACGGTAAGAGGAGCACCGTTGTACTTAGTAACGGCTTGGGTAGCTCCATTAGTCTCGAAGAGAATAGGGAGCGTGCCAGTGGTGCCAGTAGGGATGGCCTGAGCCAGCTTAACGAAGACCGTTCCGCGATAGTTGGCCGATGCGAAAGCATGGTTGCGGAAGGAGAACGTGACAGCTGTAGCAGATACCGCTACGGCAGTGGAAGCCACAGCAGCGGAACCACGACGGTTGACCCATGAGAAGGGATAATTCCAAATAGGTGTCATATAGAACCCTCCTTTCTCATTAGCCCCAAAAGCCGTTAGCGTTGGCGTTGGCGTAAAGACCGTACTGGGCAGCGACACAGTTGGGAACAGTAACAAAGGGCTGATAAGGAACAGTCACGGTGTTAGGCTGGGCACACTTGATTTCGCCAACCTCCTTCTGCAGACCTGCAAGAACAGCGTTGACGGGGGCGAGAGCCTGTCCGACAATCTGTGAAGTCATTGCAGACGACTTGAAGGTAGAGTTCTCCTCACGAAGCGAGTCAATCTTGTTCTGCATTTCGCGCATAACAGCCTGTTGCTGACCATTGACGATGGTCTGTGTGCTGTCCTTGATAGCGTTGTGAAGGTCGCAAGTCTGACGCTGGGTCTCGTAAGCCACGTTAGCAAAGCCACGCTCCTGTCCGGTAGCCACGTTGTTGATAGCAGCCTGAAGAGTGTTGGTCTGCTGGCAGGTAGCAAGACGATTCTCGCAGCAACAGTTAGCAAGCTGCTGAGCAATCTGCATATTACCCTGCTGGAGAGCGTTGATAGTCTGCATACCCGACATACCCACCTGGTTACCGACATTCTGTACCTGAGAAGTAAGGGCAGAAATAGCATTCTGAATCTGTCCCTCGGTACAGTTGAGCTGAGTGGCGAGATTGGAGATAGCGTTGCGGTTGCCGCCGATGGCGTCCATAAGCAGAGAGCGTCCGTAGTCGTTGTTGATTTCGTTGGCTATGGCACCACGTCCATTGCCACCGAAGCCGAATCCGTTACCACCCCAGCCACAGAAGCAGAGGATAAACAAGAGCCAAATGAACCAAGAGCCTTCGCCGTTACCGAAGCCTCCACCACGATTCATTGCCAACAGAAGGTTAGGGTCGAGACCTCGCTGTTGAAGAAGAGGAGCTAACATGCTCATCATGCTGCCACCACCACACTGTCCGTCATTGCCGAAGACATAAGTTTTTGTTTCAGACATAATAGTAAAAGTTTAGATTTCGTCCCAACATTGGGACTTGACGCAAATTTACATATTATATAGAGGTGCGCCTAACGATGCTCAAATGAGGAGAACGATACTCACATACAACAAAAAAACCGCCCTGTTTCACAACAGAACGGCTCAAAGACATATGAAAAAAATCTAATATAAAACAACAAATTTATGTAATCTTACAACAATCAAGTTCGGATAGACTCCATGAGAGTTCCTTGAACCCGGCAGTCTTTCGTCCATGAGGGATGCGTCCATCAGCAACATAACGGTCGAACTTGGCGCGTGACATATTGAGATAACGGCAAGCCTCGTATTTGGAGATACGGCGGTCTTTGTCGGCAATCATCGTGCAGAGGTCGAGGAACATGCGTTCCTGCTCGTCAGTAGTGGCACATTCGCCACTGTCAATACGGTCGATAAGTTCGACGAGAATTTTGCGGATAGATTTTAAGAGGACTCCCATAGGTTATTTTCTACGATGTATAAGCCATATTAAGCTTACTGTACTTGTTATCATAAGGACTATCGAAATTAGAGGTACGGCGAACTGCTTCCATAAAGATAGTTTACGTTCGACAGGAACAGATATATCAGCCTTATTCTCTCTTACAGTGTAGATTGTATCGTGCTTTATAGAGACACGGTCGCGCCAACGGGTGATTTCCTTGGTGCGGTATATGGTATCGCCTTTGACAATGGACTCGAAATAGATAGAGTCGTGCATGTAGACGCTATCAAGGCGAAGGTTGTTGATATGTACCGTGTCGTGATAGGTGCGTTCGAGGACTACAGGCTTAGAGGTAGAGCAGCTGGAGCAGCACAAAACAAGGACTATGTACATAATTATTATTACAATAAGCCAATACAAATCGCCTATTGTCTTGCGTATTCTGTCACGTGGATCATAATCATTTGTAACCATATCCTTACTGTTTTAATAAAACCTTCTTAGCCCTTTCGAGATACATCTTGCGCTTGTCAAGGCCATTGGTGCCACCGTTGATAATCTTTGTAATCTTAAGAATGTCGTCCTTGTCGGCATACTTGTTGAGATTATGGGTAAGCCAAAACCACATGGAAGATTTGACAGCGCCAAGAGGTTCTGCCAGGAGGTCTGGATTACGGAGAACGTCGCCTTTGCAGTAACTGGAGCTGTTGTAGGCGGAATAATTTGCACGGCCTGTAATCTGGATAAGGCCACGACCACGATATTTATAGCCATCGCCATCCTTTTTGGGTGTATTGCCGAGCATCTTAGCAAGGCGTCCTGTATCGTACTTGTCGAAGTAATGAGTAGGACCTTGCTCTACAGTATACTTGAACTCTGCTGACTCATGAAGAATCTGGGCGAGGTAGTGGCACATACGAAGAGGAGTGTCGATATGGAATGTGTCGGCATAGCCGTTGATGTAGTTGATATACTTATTGATGCGACTTCCGGCATCAGGGACAATCTGTAAGAGCTGCTGTTTGGTTATGTTCATTTTGTCTCCTCCTTTTCAAGTTCAGGTTCGGAATTCTTGAAAAATTTAAAATTCTCAACAAACTTAATGGTAAGAATGTAATACAACACGGAAACAAGCTTGTGCCACGAGGAACCAGGTGTGCAAAGGCTTCGCGCATTGCGTAAAATGTTAGTACCAAAAACACCAATGGCTATAAAGCAAACGTATTTGACACAAGCAAGGGCTTGCTCTTCTGAGTGCATGAAGTGACCGATGATAAACATAGATGCAGCCGTGGCAAAAAAGATGAAGCAATAGACCAAACACATGCCTGCCTTGCGCCAAGACCAATCCGCGCCACACTTTATGTCTGCAAGCAATCCGAAGAAAAAATTAACGACAAACAGTATTAGCATGGCAAGCATGAAGTCCCGAATTGGGCTGAGAAGGGCTAAGAAAGCCCCGGTAATTGCGTATAAAACACTCCTTGTATCTATCATGATAATTCTTTTATTCGCAAATTTAATGTTAAAAGGCATAGGATTTTCGGTATTTCGTCTTTTGCAAAAATAAAAATAGGTAGCGACAATTAAGCCGCTACCTAATTATATTAGATTTTGTTCTCAAGAGCGTCGAAGGCAGCACGAACATCTCGGCTAAGAGTGCGTGCATAGCGTTGGGTCTGACGGAGATTAGTATGACCGAGAACTTTGGAGACAATGTTGATAGGCATACCCATTGAGAGGAACATGGTGGCAGCTGTGGCTCGTCCCATGTGACTATGGAGATTATTGACACCTATCATTAAGCCTATAGCCTTAAGATAGTCGTTGTACTTCTGGTTGCTTATCTGGGGAAGCTTGTTGTTATACCTATTGAGTATCTCCACAGCTTGAGGAAGTAGCTGAAGGACGAAGTCTACATCTGTCTTGACACGACGGTCGTGATAAAAATACTTTCCGTCTATGATGTCACATGCGCTGAAATCAAACGCCATAAGGTCGGAATATGCGAGTCCGGTGTAACACTGGAACAAGAAGAGGTCGCGTGCCTTGACGAGGTGAGGATTGGTGATGTCGAGGGAACGGATAGACTCGAACTGCTCAACGGTGAGGCAATCGACGTACTGTTTGTCGCCACGAGGTATTTTGAAACTAAGACGACGATACGGATTTTCTTGCACAAGGTTGTCAATAACAGCATCGTTGATAAAAAGCTTCAGATACTTGTGGTAGTTGTAGATAGAGGCCTGTCCCATCGCTCGAGTATGCAAGTATTCATCCATTGCCCGAACCTTGGCCACTGTAAGGTCCGAGAAGGATATTATCTTACCCCATGAACGTAAGAAGCGAGTGAAGACACGATAGCGAGCCTTTGTACTATCGGATACACGACGTGCTACTGTACGCTGCTCACAATAGGTAGGGAAATCTATTTTCTTGGCAGGTTCACCCCGGAACATACGAGTAAGTAGGTTAAAGTCAAAGCCATCCTCGTCATCATAGGCTTTGTTTACAATCTTATAAGCTTTGGCCCTGATTGCAGTCAGACGTTGGTTTAATTCCATTCTGTCGGGATGGCGAACAATCTTACATTCCTGATAATCCCATTCGTCTGCAAACACCTTAATGCCTGTAGAAAAATACTTCTGTTGGCGATTCATACAAAAGCGAACTTCAACAGAACCTTGCTTTCCGCTCCGTGTGGCGTGCTTTCTGTCATAAACAATGTTAAATTTCAAAATTGCCATAATACACAAAAAATTTTAAAACGTTTACGATGTTTCGGGAAACAAACACACATTTGGTAATACACTTTTGGCGGTTGGTAATACATGTGGTAATACATTTCAACCAAAACATGCGTCCAAGTGCGCGAGAAAGCCGATAAATACTGGTGTACCCGAGCGTTGCGGAGTAAAACAGTTTGCGAACGAGTTCACGTTATAACTTGTTTACTTACAGCAACTTACACAAAGCAAAATATCGCTAATAGCTTGGTAAAGAAGCTATTAGCGATACAATCAAATTTGAAGCAATTTTGTTTATTTGTGATCCGCATGGGTCACAAGTAAAACTACTGTAACTATTTGGTTGTCAGCTTTCTTTACTTACGATATGCAAAGGTAGGTAATTTTTGGGTAAAACGTGAACTGTTTTACAAAAAGTTTACGGATTTATGATTTTTTGGGTGTTAACGAATGTCAAGCATATTTGGTCAGTTGAACAAGAAAACGTATCTTTGCATCGCTTTTCAGTAGTAACGCACAAACATAAAGCGCATTTAGGATACTTCAATCAACATATGGAGTCCTCGTCCAAAGTTCGGAGCGTTACACGAACGGCGGATGGGGACTCTCTTTTTTTTGTCCCCATTCATGGTCGGAGTGTAAGAGACGGCTCAATACACCACGCATCATTTCGACTTGAAACAAAATCTGCAAGTGGGACCCAGGGCAGAAGTGCAAGAATTGATTGGAGAAGGCACGGGAAGGCGGTAGCATAACACCGAAAGCTCCATACGTTAACTGTCGTGTGCTGACAAGTGGCGAGGTGCTCCTGAGGTCCTGACGTTGGTCTTAATGAGTCTTGATTCTTCTCTCGTGGTGAGTTTTTTTATCTCACTATAAGGGGAGAATCATGGATTAGCCATCCGAGCCATCTGATGGTCTTAATGAAAGATAGAATAAATATTTAATAATAAATTATTTTGTTTCTCTCTTTGCTTCTTTCTCTCAATTTGGGTAAAACTTTCAAAAGTCGCAAAAATGTAAAAGTAACGCATATATGGAAAAAGAAAATTACAAAACACCGACACGTACAGAATTTGATGATTACTGCACTAAAAAACTTCATATTGTCGATAAGGAATATATGAATGCTCTTTGGTGTTCGTTAAGTAAAGCCAATTGGCGCAAAAGAAACGGAGATATTCCTGTTGATTGGCAAACTTTAGCAAGTGCCCATCACGGTATCCTCTTACAAAAATTCGGGCGTGAACCAAAACGTTTAAACGAATTTACCAAGGCTGCACAAAAACACGAGAAGACAATCTTTAATGAGATTGAGGAGGAATTTTCTGACAACGATCTTCATTACGTGTGCTATACAGACGGTAGTTGCGACAATACCTCTACTGTCAGAGCTGGCGGTTCGGCTTATATCGTACTGAAAAACGGAGAGGTGATGAAGGTGAAAAATCACGGACAATTGAATACCTCGAACAACAGAATGGAGTTATTGGCGATTATAAGTGCCGTAAATTCGTGTCCTAAGGGCGCCTACGTTGACGTATATACAGATAGCCAGTATTGTATACGGGTTCTGTCGAAGTCGTATAGACCTAAAGCTAATCCAGACCTTTACGAGTTATATAAGAAATGCGCTGCTCATGTGGCTGGCGTGAGATTTCACTGGGTGAAAGGTCATGACGGAAACAAGTACAACGAAATGGCTGATAATCTTGCTTACGCGGCCTATTGCGACGTCTGTGACCGATATGGTATAGAGAAGTCGCGAAGAAATTAATATAAGAGTTGTTATTAGTTACGTTTTTAGTTGCATAACCTTGTTGCTAAGGTAGCCATCCGTGAGGACAGCTACCTTTTTTTTTGTTGGCTTTAATCGTCTTTTTTAGGCCAAGGGTATAACGGGACTACCCTACAAGTTGTTGACGGTCGGGAGACTGCTTGTTCTGGTTCTTCTCCAGAATAATGGAGCGCAACTCTTTAATGATGCCTTCCTTGACGAGTATTTCTGTCTCGTACTTCTTCTTAAGCACGGCAAGGTCGGGATGCTCGGTGACGAGCATTGGCTCTTTGCCTCGTATTAGCCATTCCGCAGAGATGTCGGGGAAGAGTTGTAACACGTGTTCGATAAACTCCAACTTAGGTGGCTGTGAGCCGTTGCAATAGTTTACGACCGTAGACGGACGCTGGTCAAGACGATCGGCAAGACCACGAGCCGAGAGGTTGTAATGTCGGCGTAGGGCTTCGAGGCGTTCGATAATGGTTGTCATAGCTGTAAAATGTTTATTAATGTAATCGTATGTAAAAATATATAAATAAAAAGTAGTTTTATGCCCAAATATTTGGGCAGTTGCCCATATAGTTGTACATTTGCATCGGTAAAACGGTTTACAACCGTTACATAAACTTATTTATTGTGCAAATATACAGATAATATGGCAAAGTTGATAAATAAAACGAAAATAATTGTTCCAAAGGAACAAATTTCCGTACTGATGAATCGGTTTGGATATAAAAGAACAGCTGTGTACAATGCGCTTGCTTACCGTTCGCACTCGAGCGTGGCACAGAACATACGCAAGATGGCCTTGGACTCCTTAGGGGGGAGGAAGGTGAGATTGCCGATGTTTGAAGAATAGAGAAAGCTGACAATCAGATATTAAAGCAGTTTGTTTAAGATGTGACACGGAGGAGTCTGTGCCGTTAGATTATTCGGGCTGTTGGTTCGTGAGGATAGGCAGTTTTTTAAAATCTTTAAAAACCAATGCTATGCTGCAACTTTTTACGACACGCACCTATCAAGATAGGGTTGACGAGATATACAAGCTGCTCGAGAGTGACAGGGATTGCTCGCTGAGGCTATTCGAGTGGCGCATGAGGCGGATACACTGCCTGATCTTGAAGATTAAACAACGTTCTGCCGACATGGGTAGGAAGGAGGAGATATACTAAGGATATGTTTTGGAAGAAGAAAGATAAAAACAAGTCCGACACTTGTGGGAAAACTGCAAGGACGGGAAAATGGAGAAGCACAAAATCGCTTAAGGATAAGCTTGATAGAGTGTTCTCGATGTATATACGTTTGCGAGACTCGAAGGAATTTGGCTTTAAGTACTTCAGATGTATTAGCTGCGGAAGAGTATTGCCGTTTGAGCAAGCCGACTGCGGACACTACATATCACGAACGAGCATGGCTCTAAGGTTCTCGGAAGACAATTGTTCGGCGCAATGTCGGCACTGCAACCGCTACAAGGACGGTAATATACTTGACTATCGCCAGGGGTTGATAAGAAAGATTGGCGAGCAGAGAGTGATATTGCTGGAATCGAGGAAGCACGAAATGAAGAAATGGTCGAATTGGGAACTGGAGAAACTTATTGAGTACTACAGCAAGGAGACCGAACGACTGAAAGGAATGAATTGATAAGCTCATATTGGTATGTAAAATGTTATTAATGTTAGATGATAGCAGTGGCTATAACGTGTATTACAAGACTTTTTGCCTGTCTGGTGCGTGAGCATAGGACAGTTTTAAGGGGGCGTGACTACGGCTTGGGTAGCGTAGAGTTATAAAGAGATGGTTCCGATGTGAGGGTTCGATTCCCTCTGCCCCCACGATAATTTCATTCTCATATTTCTGATGGTTTAAATTTCAATAAACAAAGCACTCTTATTGTTCGGTTCGTGAAAATAGAACAATATTTTACTACGAAACTATAAAACAAAATATAACATGAACAAGGAATATGTTTTACAGAAGCTGCAGAAGATGATGCCCGACGATACAAAGAGACCGATGGGTGTGAGCTTTGCAGAATTGAAGACAGCCGTACAGGAGGATTTGAGGGAGGTATTGAAGGAGCTGTTGAAAGATGGCGACATAAACTACTTTAAGACTCTGAACGGTGTGACAATATATTTGAAGGATTCTAAATTGTGATAATATGAAAGAGATATGTATTTACGAGTTGCACCTGAGATACTTCAAGGGTGCGGAAAAAGCCGACTACGAGTTTGGTGACTGCATAAATGTGGTAAAGGGCTGTAACGGCATAGGAAAATCGACGATAGCAGACGCTATTAGTTGGGTGCTGTTTGGAACGAACCAAGCTGGTGACACCAAGTTTGGTATAAAGACCAAGGACGAGCACGGCAACGAGATTGAAGATGTGGAACACTCGGTTGAGATTGGGTTGAGTACGAACAGTATGGAGGTTTCCCCATATGGTGCTCAGGATTGTGTAAAAACTACAAAGCTAACCCGAATACTTACCGAGACACGCAAGAAAGATGGTAGCGTGACTAACAACTACACGTACAAGGTGGACGGAGAGGTAGTGACAGCTGGAGACTTTAAGAAGGTTGTTGACGAGATTTGTCCGGAAAAGGTGTTCAGGCTCTGTTCATCGCCTTATGCTTTTGTAGGAATGGAATGGAGCGAGCAGCGCAAGAGGCTGAACGTAATGTACGGCGTTCCGAGTGTGGAGGACGTGACGGGTGGCGACGCACGCTTTGACGCTGTGAAAGAGCTGCTTGAGAAGGAAGACATCGACAAGGAGCTGAAACATCTGAAGTACAATCGCAAGGAAATACAGGACAAGCTTGACGATATACCCGTAAGGCTTGGATCGTTGAACAAGGTGGTGCCAAAAGCGGAAGACTGGGACGCGATAGAGAAGCAGATTAACGATAAAGGGCAGGAAATAGACAAGATGCGCAATAGTCTGAACACCATAAACGGCGGTGGTGCAGACTTGGTACGCAAACAGCAGAATATAAACATTCTGAACCTTGACCACAAGCGCAAGCGCATGATGGAAGAGTCGGCACAGCGCATGTTGGGCGATATAATAAAGGCTAACGCTGAGGCAAAGACAGCATGTGATAAGGCTGTGACGGAAGCTGAACAAACTGTAGAGGACTTGAAGAAAAAAGTAAAGTCGTATGACGAGTCTATAAATAGATGCAACACCCGTATCAGCGAACTTAACGCAGAGATGGCAGACGGAGCAGCAAAGTGGAATATTATAAAGGCAAGAACGTGGGAATGGAACGAGGATGATGCCTTCTGTCCTACCTGCAAGCAGCCTTTGCCTGAGGACCAGGTGCAGAAGATAAAAGAGGAATCGGAAAAGGCTTTCCTCAACAACCAAGCTGAAGACCTTAAGAAACTGAGAAATGACGCTACAAAAATAAAAGAAGATGTAAAGGCGTGTGAAAAGGAGATTGAAAGCTTCAAGCTGGAGCAGAAAACTACACAGACACAGCTCGACAAGGCCGAGGCAGTACTGAAGGAAGCCCAAAAGGCACTGGAGGAACAGGAAAAGAAGGGGAATGAGAAGGTGAGTGTAGAGACACTGCTTGCGGAGAAGCCAGAATACAAGCAGGTGTGCGACCGTATAGAGAAGGTAGAGGCTGAGCAGGAGAAGCCGACTGACGAGGGCATGAGCGAAGAGGACAAGAAGCTTAAGGCCGACTTGGAAAAGAAGATAAAAGACCAGGAGGCGGAGTTGGATGCGCTACACGCGCGGCTCTCGGTAAGGACACAATGGGATAAGGTGAACGAGCAGATAAAGGCTGTGAAGAACGACCGAAAGGTATGGCAAGAGCAGCTTGACGAGCTTGACGACAAGATAGCAGCTGTGAGCGACTATCAGAAGATGGCCTGCGAGGCTATGGAGAACATCGTAAACAAACACTTTAGACTGGTGAAGTGGTCGATGTTCAGACGACAGTTGGACGGAACAGACAAGCCTTGGTGTGAGTGCACGGTGGACGGTGTGCCCTACTCTGACTCGAACACAGCTGCCAAGATGAATGCCGGACTGGACATTGCGCGAGCGTTGAAGGAATACTATCAAGTGAACGTGCCTTGCATGATAGACAATGCCGAGGCGGTGCTGGATCCGTTGTATGACGGAGGACAGCAGATAAGGCTGATGGTGACAGAAGACAAGGAGCTAACGATAGAGCGCTATGGATATAAAGACTAAGTACAATATCGGTGACGCTGTGTGGTTTCTGGATGATTACCGAGCACACTCCTGCAAGATAACAGGAGTGGACGTGCAAGTGCTTGGTACATCAAAGCCATTCGTGCAATATAGGTTTTGCGTGTTTCCTCCCGTAAAGGAGGAGCACGTGTTTAAAAGTAAAGAAGAACTGATAAAATATATAGAAAAATGACACAGACAATGACACAGGTGGCTAAGCAGCCACAAATGACAGCTCAACAGCAAGCAATAGTAACCTTTAACAATAAGGTTAAAGGCAGCTATGTACAGAACCAACTGAAAAGCGTGCTTGGAGCAAACTCTGGTACATTTGCCACTTCATTGGTTGAAATCTTTACCAATGACAAGAAATTGCAGGGTTGCGACGTGAACAAAGTAGTGCAGGAGGCAATCAAGGCAGCAACATTGAAGTTGCCACTCAACAAGCAGTTGGGATATGCTTATCTGATGGTTTTCAATAATTGGGACAAGGAGGCACGCAAGTCGGTGCCAACACCAACCCTAACCATCGGCTACCGTGGCTACATTCAGATGGCAATGCGCACCGGACAATACCGCAACATCAATGCCGATGTGGTATATGAGGGTGAGCTTCGCGGAAAGGATAAGTTGTCGGGAGGCATTGACCTCTCGGGAGAAAAGACAAGTGACAGAATAGAAGGATTCTTCGCTCATTTCGAGACAGTAAACGGATTCTCGAAGACCTTGTACATGTCGCTTGCAGAAATGGCAGCGTATGCGTTAAAGTATTCTCCATCGTTCAAGCGCAAGGCAACAAAAGAAGACCCTATACCTACGGTTGACAATCTTTGCGACCTCGCGAACGGACAGGCACAGAATGGACCGACGGGAAAGGTTGGTTGGGAAGGTGATTTCCTTAGTATGGGCATCAAAACTGTGTTGAGAAGACTGCTTTCAAAGTATGGCTATCTGTCGATAGAAATGATGGGAGCCATATCGGACGATGAGGCTACGGCAACGACTCAGCAGGTTCGTGACGAGGAGTTTGCGGAAGCCAAGGAGGTGATCAACGTGGACGCACAGACGGGAGAAGTGGTGAATGATGGCGCTGCAAGCGCTGAAGCTGCCACGGCTGCAGAGGACGATAATCCGTTTAAGTAATGGAACTACGCATCGTAGGCAGTTCGAGTAAGGGCAATGGCTATCTGCTCGAAGCAGAGAATGGCGACCAGCTTCTGATTGAGGCTGGCTGTCATTTGAGAGAATATCAAGACGTAGGAAGGCTTAAAAGAAGTCGTGCTTGTGGCATGATAGTAAGTCATGAACATGGCGACCATTGTAAGTATGTGCGTGAGTTTACCAGTGCCGGGATAGACGTATACTCGACAGCTGCTGTAAAGGAGAACAATAAGTTTGGTGTTACAGCGGTGGAGCATGGCAAGACATACCAAGTGGGAGACTTTAGAGTAACGCCTCTGAAAGTTGAGCATGACGTGGAATGCTTCGCTTATCTTGTGCATCATCCGGAAATGAAGACGCTGATGTTTGCGACGGACTGTTGGAACTTACACCAAGTGGTGAAGGGAGTGTCGCATTATCTTATCGAGGCGAATTATCAGGACGATATACTTGATGAAGCTGTGAGAACGGGTAAGACGATACCGTCGATGGCAGACAGAGTAAGACTGAGCCACATGAGCTTGAAGCATTGTGTGGAGTATTTGAAGATGTGCGAGGCTGGGAAGACAGCGCGAACGATAACGCTGATACACGCAAGCGAGAGACATCTGGACAAGAAACACGCTGAGCTGGCGGTGGCAGGACAGACTGGTGTGCCGACATGGGTGGCGAAGAAGGGATTGGATATTGTATTAATGTAAAAAAATATGGAAGTAGACATTTTCAAAAAAGCTTACTGTTTGGCTGAGAGCTTAGATACTTGTGATAATGCAAAGTATGTACTTGATTATGGGGGATCGAAAGATTCGGTAGATAAGTTTGTTAGCATTCTCGCAAAGAATGACAAGGAGTTTAAGAATAAACTTCGTGGTTTAATTGCGGAGACCCGGAAGCGCTTGCAAAAAGAATTTGATGAACTTTAAAAACGATTCGCTTCATGAGAGTACCGAGGAAGATGAAGAAGGCAGTGAAATACGTTGAGCGTTATTCGCGACCTTCAGCAAGCGGATTTTGGATAATCCCTTATGAGGGATTTATTATAAAAGGACGCTGCACAAAGTGGAAGCAGAAATGCATAAACGAAGTCAGAAGAGAACGTCGAAAGATGTTGCTTGAAGAATGGCAACGTTTTTATGGTGTTATTTTAACGCATTAATAATGAAATAATTGGAAAGGGGGAAAGGGGGTATGGCGACTTTTGAGCGACTGAATGACCCAAGGCAGTATATGGCTGCTATGAGAGAGATAGACAAGGCTCGCGACTGCGGGTATGCGATAGACATAGTGAAGCACAGAGAGGTGGCTACGAACAAGCAGATGGCTTATCTGAACTTCATAATCAGTTATTACGGATACAAGCAGGGCGAGACATTCTATAGTGTACTACGGACGATACAGCAGGACGTATGCCCACATATATTTCTCGCGGAGGATAGCAAGAAGCCGAAAAAGTTGTGCTATCTGACTACAGCGGAAATGTCGAGCGTGATAAGGAACTTCTTGGATTATGCGTCGATGAGCGAGGTGATAATACCGAACAAAGACGACGAGAGGGGACTGAGAAGCGCAAAGGCAGAGCTGGCGAGCGGTGGCGCAGGATGGGTGTGAGGAATGTTGAGTTAGGAATTTTGAATGTTGAATTGGTCGGCTTTGCCGATTTTGAATTAATAAATTTTGAATTAAGATGATACATATAGAAGGACCGATAATAAAGATTCTGCCCGAGAAGAGCGGCATAAGCCAGTCGGGCAGAGAGTGGAGAGAACGTGAGGTGGTGATAGAGTATGTGACGAGCTTGCAATATCCGAAGAATATAGTGGTGACGTTTAGAGGAGCGCAAGTGGACGTGGTGAACCAACTTGGCGATGGCGACGCTGTGGGATGCGACATAAGCATTGACGCAAGAGATTGGCAAGGTCGGTGGTTTAATGCGGTGACCGGGTATAATCTGAAGAAGCTTAAATAATATAAGATTATGGAAATACCAAATAGATTACTGGAGTTCGACTGGACGGCTATCAAAATATGGCTGTGCTTTGCAAAAAGTACGGATGAAGATGGTGTAACTTTAATATCAGATGAAGAGGTTGCCAGAGAGCTCAGGCTATCGCTTTTAGCCGTAAGATTTCTTAAAAGGCGTCTAAGAAAAGAAGGATTTTTACCCTGTAAAGGACCGCTACCGTCCGTAAACGAACATAAGAAAAAGATGTCTAACAAAAGCTTCTAAATATGGCTGACATTGGGGCTTGCTTTAGGAAGATAGGAGATATACCTACAACCCTAACGCTCTTCTACCTTATATATAAGGCAAACGATGAGGGATATGTAGATGCTTCTTATGCGGACATGGCTAAAGCTTTAAATCGCTCGCGAACAATGTTGTATAAGTACGTGATACGACTTGCGAGTTTGGGTGCTATAGAATTACGAAGTAAACAACAAGTAAACAACAGGTTAACAGCGAGTGAACAAAAAAGAACGTACATATACATACCTCAAATAGCTTATTATAAGCGTGTTACAAACATGGAGGGAAATCGTGCGGTTAACAGTAAGTTAACAACAAGTAAACAGAAGATTAACAAGGACGACTTGCCCCGAAAGACGCTCGAAGAACGTAAGGTAGAATTCCACAAGGCGTTAAAGCCTTTCGTTGAGAAATATGGAGAAAACTTGATAGAAGAGTTTTACAACCATTGGGCGCAGGTGAACGAGGGTGGCACAAAGATGCACTGGGAGAAGCAGAAGACGTTCGAGATAGCTCGAAGGTTGGCTACATGGAAGAAGAACGATGACGAGAGGAAGTTGTCGCGTAAGGCTTCGCAGGACATCGGAATGGTGTATCATAAGGAGGAGGACGAATTTAAAAACGAAGAAACATGGTAGGAAAAGACATAAAAACCGTGTGGGAGGAATACGAGCTGGCGCTGCAAGGTACAGGCTTCTTTGGGTCGCCGAAGAAGGTAAGCATACACATTGACAACGCAAAGTTGTTGCTGTGTAACGGGCTGAAATACTATTGCGGTGAGGGCGCTGTATGGCAGCCGGAATACGAGGAAGTGGCGGAATGGCTGACGGACAACAAGGGGCGTGGCCTGTGGCTTTGTGGCGAGTGTGGAAGAGGCAAGACGCTGATAGGCGCAAAGATTCTCCCGGTGCTGTTTAACTTTTATCACTTCCCGAGAAAGATAATCACTCTGTATGACGCCAAGGACATGAACAATGTGTATAACGACATTGTGAAGAAACACATTATATATATAGATGATGTGGGCAAGGAATCGGTGGAGGTAAGCTATGGCAACAGAAACCTCAGGTTCCCAGACATTGTAGACGAGGCGGAGAAGAAAGGCAAGCTGCTGATGTTCTCGACCAATCTGTCGCAAGAGAAGATGGTGGAGAAATATGGGGAGCGAACCGTAGACAGACTGAGGGCGATAACTAAGAAAATCGTGTTCAGGGGGAAATCATTAAGAAAATAACTAAAACATAAAGAAATATGAAGACAACAAGAATAGACTTTGTGGATAATGTCAGTACGAAGGAGGCTGGCATGTACACATTGAAGTATGGTTGGGCTTTTGCCAAGGGAGCCTGTAAGGACGTGAACACATTTGCACACAGGCTGCCGTGGGTATGCGTAGCAGTGGTGCTGATAGCGAGCGTGGTTGTAGGTTCGGTACTTGTAGCAGAGGCAAGAATGGAGAGAGACCATGCGAGCAAGGAGATGTTTAAGTTGCAGCAACAGGTGGAACAGCTGAGTTGCATAGTAGAATCGAATAACAATAAGCAATAAAACTATTACAATTATGGCAACAATGAACAAAGACCTCTCGCCTATAGACCAGGCACGTATAATACTGCGCAACTACGACAAGGTGGTGGCAGAGCGCGATGAGCTAAAAAAGGAGAACGAACGTCTGAACATGCTCGTAGAGCAGAAGGACGTGCTCTATCGCAATATGCTTGAGCGTATGGAGGCGAAGAACAAGCAAAGCGCCATTGAGGGCGAATACAAGCACATGAAAAAACAGTACGACAATCTCAACCAAGAGTATGAGAAACTGAAGGGCGCACGCTATACGGTGGAGGTAGTGAAGCAACTGTGCGGCAGCTTAAAGGCGTACGGCAACCAATTGCGCAAGGCAGGGTTGAATATCGGCGCTATAGAGGAACTGTTTGACAGCAGTGCAGAAGAACCGTCAGACAAAGATGAGCCGACGAAAGATTGCAGAATTGTCTACGACAAGCAGACACAAAACTTCATCGCCTACGTGCGAAAGATAGTGGACATATTCCGCAAGACGGGCACACTAAGAGGTATATCGGTGTTTGCAGCACAGGCAGGTGTGACGTCCATATCAAAGGAGAAATTCTTTCTGTATGGACTGGACAAGGAAGGTGAGCTGACAGACGAGGAAATCGTGGAGCTGTATGAGAATGTAAAGAAACGATAAAAACGACAGAGTAATGAAGGAAGATTATACATCATGGGAATACTTCAAAGAAGATACTCCTATAAACATCAAAGTAAAAAATAACAAAACGATACAATCTTCAGAAAGGAGTGCGAAATGAAACACAATCCATTTGTACCTCGTGAGCAGCGCACAGCTATCCTCACTTTTGACAACGGTCAGCGAGTCCGTGCCGAAATCACTCTTCCTGGCACAGATAAACCTGTATGGCACACAGAACTTGAACGTCGTATAGTTAATGATTTTAACAAGGCGCAGCCACGTGCTGTACACAAGTTAGTCAAAGTCCATCTTCTAAGGACTCAATCCTCACAACCTTTCATCCTACGAAACATACAACTATGAAGAAGAAAATCAAGACATGGCTCATACACCTTCTGTGTGGTGTGACAGTTGCTGAAAACAGAAAGAGAAATAATATAAGTTTCTGTCTTGGCAAGAAAGATGTATGTATCGATATTCGTGACTATGCGGATTCTCTCTACGGCAAGCCTGCCGATGAATGGAGTGAGTTGATGTACGAGTTTATATGTGGACTACAAGAACGTCTTACGCATGAATTTGACGAAGAAAGATCAACGGGAAAATAGAATTTAATGTGTTACAATAAAAATTACAACAATGGAAAACAACATTAACATAGCTGAGATATTAAAGGACTACTCAAAAGGAACAAAGCTATACTCTCCTTTATTTGGAAAAGTTACACTTGAAGAAGTTAATATTAATATTCCAGTTCCTATAAAAGTAATAGATAGTTTAAATAATTATAATTGTTTTTTTAAAACAGGTCTTTATTACAATCGTGCAAACGCTGAATGTCTCCTCTTCCCCTCCTCAGAAATGCGCGACTGGACAAAGTTCTTCAAGCGAGGAGACGTGGTGCGCAGTATAGATGATGGGGCACAAGCTGTTTTTAAGGGTTGGGAGAGCGATGATTACACGTCGTTTTATGCGTCAATCGTACATCATGCAGAAGTAGACGAATGGGATGAAGATGTTGTGTTTGCCGTAGAATCATTCTACAAGGAGACTGAAGAATTCGCGAGAGGCTTTATTGTTGACGCAGAGGAGCACTACAATGGCAAGTACAACCCCGACACCCTGCAAGTAGAGCCAGTAAAGCCCAAGTGCCCGTTCGAACCGTTTGACAAGGTGCTGGTGAGGGACCGTGAAGAACAAGAATGGTACGCTAACTGTTTCTCACATTACAGGGGGAATGATAAAAATTTTCCTTATGCTTGTTTAGGCAATGATTTTCGTTACTGCATCCCCTACGAAGGTAACGAACACCTGCTTGGCACAACAGACCCATACACGAAAGGAGGTATGGAATGAACGACCCCTTCTCCCTCGAAAGTGTCAAGTTCCGTGAGACTGCCCACATAGCCTTCGAGGACGAATACATCACGGCATACCAGTCTACCGACATTGTTCCGACGATATACAAGAGCGTCAACACCCCTCGCGACAAGAACGGCTTGGTATCAGGCAAACCAAAGACTTACTATCGCACTCAAAGCAGCGTGTGGGTTACGGAAAAGACATTTATTGCACAATATCAGAAAATCAGAGAAAAATTCTAAGTTAAGCTTATGATAGAAATATTGAAAATCATCGCCAGTTTATCCATCACTCTTGCATCATTCTACACATTCTACAAGGTTGGCAGACAGAGTGCTTACGACGACCTCCTCAAGCATTTTGAGGACGCTGCAAAGGTTATCGGCAAGCAAGACGCAATAATTCAAGCTTACAGGCAGAAGCTTGAGGAAATAGAGAAGGAGGTACAGCAATGAAAGAAGTTTTAACAATTCTTCATGCCGACAACGGCATCATAATAAAATATGACGAATATGTAGAGGTAATAGAGTATACCCACAATGCAGACGGCAAAGACAAGGACAATCTTTACCAACGTCTCGGCAGAACCTTCTACGATTTTGTCACAAACACAATGGACGCAGAGATAACAAACAAGGTACAGGTGGAAATCAACATCACTAAAGCAGAATAATATGATAGACGAAAAGAAAATAACAGAAGCAGTAGACGCATACATCGGCTATCCAAAGGAAATAGACGAGGGTGTAAGCGTATCTATGCGACGCGATGCCTTCCGTAAAGGAGCAGAATGGTTCAAGAATGCCTTGTGGCATGATGCAAGTGAGAAACCACAAGGTTCGGCTGCTATTCTTTACTTGTGGCACGATGAACAAGGTGGTATGGACGTTGGTATTGATGGTGTATTCGACGATTTGGAATGGAAGAAATTTGTTGAGTATAACAAAATTACAAAGTGGTGCTACATCAACGATATATTGCCGAAAGGAGGTGAGAAATGACGGACAGTCTACAGATAAAAGTCGATAAAGCTATTAAGCTGTTGAGGTCAACATGCAGAGATAGAGAAGTTGAGTTGTCATATAGTGGTGGTAAGGATTCTGATGTAATCCTTGAACTTGCGAAAATGGCAGGTATTAACTATAGAGCGATATATAAAAATACGACGATTGACCCTCCTGGGACAATTAGACATGTGCGAGAGAATAATGTAGAGATTGTTAGACCTAAAGAAACGTTTTTACAATTAATTGAACGCAAAGGATTTCCTACAAGGAGGGCGAGATTTTGTTGCCAGGTACTTAAAGAATACAAGATATTGGATATTGCGATTCAGGGGATAAGACGCTCCGAGAGTTCAAAACGTACAAAACTATACAAAGAGCCAACCTTGTGTAGAATTTACAATAACAGCAAGGCAAACCATGTTGATGTTATTCTGCCGATTCTCGACTGGACGGATAATGACGTAATTGAGTTTATAGAGGAGCGTGGTATAAAACTACATCCTCTCTATTATACTGACGGAAAGGTTGATGTCAAAAGAAGACTTGGGTGCATGGGTTGCCCTTTATCTAAAGACAGAGGACTTGAAGAATTTAAAAGGTATCCGAATCTGGTAAAGGCTTGGTTACGGGCAGGTGTGAAGTGGTGGAAAAATCACCCAAACATAAAGACACGTAAAAAGTACAGGTCAATTTATGAAGTATTTGTTGGTGATTTGTTTTTTAAATCATACGAAGACACAATGAGGAGCATCAGAGGAGAACTATTCAATAACCCTATAGATTGCAAAAAGTTTCTTGAAGAATATTTTAAAATAAACTTGGAATAAAATGATTAAAGCAGAAGACCTAAGAATAGGCGACCTTGTAATAGTAAGCAAAACTGGTTGTAAGATACCAAAAGGCACTGTTTGTAGAGTTACGGCAATAGAGACTGAAAGTATGTTATTCGATGACAGGTTTGTATCTGTCAGGTTAATTCCTATCGACCCTAAGTGCAAACAAATCTCATGGTATGATTGGTGCAAAAATATATCCCCAATTCCCTTAACTCCCGAAATTCTCGAAAAAAACGGGTTTAATATGCGGGAAGACACTGTTGTCTATGCAAAAAACAGATTGGGATTAAAGCCTTTGGGTGACGGTAAAGGCTACCAAGTAGGCTTGGGTAGTTTGCGTTTCTTATTTGTAAAGGTAAGGATTATCAAGTACGTCCATGAGCTTCAGCATATCATTTGGGCACTGGGCTTGGACTCAAATCTAAAGATATAAAAATATGAAGAAGATTATGTTCAACGATAAGTACAGACTCACACAAGCCGTACTTGAAGGTCGCAAGACGCAGACCAGGCGAATATTGCTTCCCCACACTGTTCGTGAATTGAGAAATGGGAACGACTATCAAGGAGTTATTAGGCTTTATTCAAAATATAAAGTCGGCGAGGTGGTAGCTGTGGCACAAAGATATAAGGATATAGCTTTAGATGTGCCAGTAGAACTTGCTGCGGAGTTGATAAAACAACCATGGTGGACGAACAAAATGTTTACCAAAGCAGATATTCTGACCCACCATATACGCATAACGAAAATTCGAATTGAGCGTCTACAAGACATCAGCGAAGAGGATTGTTTGGCTGAGGGTATCGTGGATTTTGAGAGCAGAATAAACAAGGCGCATTTTTACAGCATCACAGATGAATCTGCCACCTATGGGACAGCCAAAAAACCATACTCCCTGCTCATTGACAAGATCGCAGGAAAAGGCACATGGGCCTCCAACCCCTACGTCTTCGTCTACGAGTTTGAACTTATTTAAATAAAAAGCTAAATACTCGCAAAGAAAAACAAGCATTAATACACTAACAATATAAAAATAGAAACAATGGAAACAAACATAAACAAAAAAGTAATCATCCGTGGCGACCGCAGCGGAGTAGTGTTTGGAATACTTGTATCACAGAATGGCCGAGAAGTGACGTTGCACAACGCTCGTCGTCTGTGGTATTGGGATGGTGCGTCTTCGCTCTTTCAGCTTGCCAAGGAAGGTACATCTCGTCCTGGTGAATGCAAGTTTACAGTCATAGTCGATAGTATCACGATACTTGACGCAATAGAGGTTATACCTTGTACAGACAAGGCTATCAAGTCTATAGAGGAGGTAAGAGAATGGAAATGTTAGAAGACCGTATTAACGCTTTTTTAAGCGTTAATTATGGCTATGGCTCTGGTTATGGCTCTGGCCGTGGCTCTGACGGTGGCTTTGGATGGGGCTTTGGAGATGGCTCTGGCCGTGGCTCTGGCGGTGGCAATGGAGATGGCTCTGACTGTTGCTATAGATGGGGCTATGAAGATGGCAATGGAGATGGCTATGTCTGGTACTTTAGATGAAGGCTTTGATGAAGAGGCTTATGTTATAAACAGACAGTTCAAAAGTTTCAAGCGAAGATACTTAAAGGCAAAGGAGGATAAGAAATGAACAAAGAAAAAATTAAATCAGCTATTGAAAAGACTATTCGTTATATGAATGGTAACTATTATTCAAAATTTGAAGAAAAAATAATTGTTGGTTACTTGGAAGGAGCACTTAAAGAATTGGAGGACTAACAATGAACAGAGAGCAAGCCAAAGAACTGCTGCCTATTATACAGGCATTTACAGAAGGTAAAGTAATAGAGTTCAGAGAATTAGGTTACGAATGTTGGATGGACGCCACCAAGCCAACATTCGATATTGAAAAGTTTGAATACCGCATCAAGCCAGAACCCAAGTATCGCCCATTCAAGGATGCAAAAGAGTGCTGGCAAGAAATGCAAAAGCATCAGCCATTCGGGTGGATAAAAGGAAAGGAAGGTGAGCATCATTCCTTAATTACTTCTATTATCGCTGACGAAGAAGAAGTTTATATAAATGGTATCAGTGGATTCGTTTTAGATGAAATTATGGAACATTACACATTTGCCGACGGGTTTCCGTTTGGCGTAAAAGTGGAGGAATAGTTATGGATAAAAACGTTTGTGATAATACGTTAGTCTTTGGTAGCTGCTATATTAGAAGCTGTATTGAAGTGCCTTCTTTGACGGCAGGAAGGGCTAAATGGAAGGCTTTTTATAATAAGTTTCCTTGGCTTAAAGGTCAACCTTTCTATCTTAGACGTTCATGCTTCTGGGATGGAGGTGAAAGAAATTTGAAGGCAATAAAGATAAAACTTAAAAAGATATAGTTATGGCATGGGTAGCAAAAGATTATATTGGTGAATGGATATTCAACTGTAAGCCTGATATGTGGGCTGGTGATTGTGTTGAGCACAACTATTGGTTGCCACAAGATAGAAACGGAGCCTATGGTTTCCTTCTTCCTAATGGCAGCATAAAGAAGCTTATCGGACGAGAGCTTAACTGGAATGATGAACCTGTAAAACTTAAGGAGGAATAATTTATGAGAACAATCAAATTTCGTGGCAAAGACGTCTTTACAGACGCTTGGCGATATGGAGACTTGGTTCACAACAAAAAAGTGACAACAACAGGCTTAGAGCCTCGTACAATGGTTGGTGGGTATGAGGTTGACCCAGAGACTGTTGGCAATAACACAGGACTGGAAGACAAGAACGGCAAGGAGATATATGACGGTGATATCCTCGCCCATAATGGCAAAGTTATCGGTTATGTTGTTGATGGTGTTCGCGGTTACTGCTTCGATGTGGTGTATGCCAACCCTGTAATCACAAGCGCATGGTCGTTATATGGAGTCGTTGTCAACGACTATAAAGGCGATGTGGAGATTGTAGGCTCTATCCACGATAAGGAATGTAAGGAGAAAGCAATACTTAAATATTAAGAAGATGAAAGCAAGATTGGCAAAGAAGATAATTAAGGCGAGTGCTACTTATTGTTTCTATTGTAGAAATTGCGACACTCACAGTAGATTTAAGTATCATCCGTATTGGACAAGCCATTGGAACCACAATGGTTCTCGGATGGGCGACGTTCCCTCAGCAACTTGGACGTTTGACCAACGTTTGAATGCAGCTTTGCGACGACTGCCTCAATATACACAGAAACTGTCGAGTGCTGTTGAGGCAAAGCTGATGGAGATAAGAAGAAACAGACTACAGAATATGTTGGAATGGGTAAAAGCCCGACAAAGCGGTAAGGAAGAGGACAGTAATTGGAAGGCAGATTTTTCAATATCCGGTGAGATGGAGAGTCTATTATAACGGCAATCTGTTAGACCGGGAAGCAAGTCGTGAGCTGACCATGCTCTACCAAAGGCGCATGGAAGAGGAAAAGAGCAAGGGGGAGTTTGTCCCTTATAGGACTTACTTCCGCTGCTCAAGGTTTAAAATTAAAGAATGGAGGCGATATGAAAATACGTATTGCAAAGAAAAAGCTTAAGAAAATAATATCTGAAGCTTATCGTATAAACAAAAGGCGTGTAAAACTGACGAGGACGTATTTTGCTTTTAAAAGTGGATATGGTTATCGTTATCGCGACGATAGTATTGGTTTTTACGTTATAAGAATACGAGCGAAAAAGAAACCAATTGTAACCAGGAGGAGCTTGTGTCGGTTAATAAAAGATATGTTCAAGGCTGACGAAAGGGAATATGTGCCCGAGACAGAAACAATAAAAGAAGCATATCCTCAACCTCCAAGAACACGTAGATGTCGTAGGACACATGGTAATGTCAATAACAGTAAATAATAAAGTACAACATAAAAAATAATATGAAGATTAACATTTTAGATTTTTTCATGGCAACATTGCAGCTTGCCTTTATCGTGTTGAAAATCTGCGGAGTGATTAACTGGTCGTGGTGGGTAGCGCTCATGCCGATTCTCTTTTTTGCAGTTATCAATATCGCTACACATTTGTTCTTGTGGTGGGCGAAGAGATACGCAAAGCGTAGAACAATCAAAACACCGTGGGATTAAGTTGTAGCATTAAACAAACACACTATGGAGAAAAGAATTATTTACTTTACAGAGGTTTCTGTTAGCAACATGATGTTGGAAGCAGAAAAAGGAATGGAGATTTGCAGCGAGGAGGTAAAGGAGGTTTTTCTGGCGGGATATATATCCCATTGCTCGCGAAGAAAGCTGTTCGACATAATCCCATTGCCAGACAAATACGTGTACAGTGTCTACCCTCACCTATTTGTGCGTAATAAATATACTGATGAGGTATACTCACGAGCACCAAGTTTGTTGAGCTTCGAAAGCAAGAAGCGACTCATGGAGGAGACACAGAACTTGAAGTCATGGCTGCGCAACAAGTGCAAGCAGTACAAGCAAAGCAAACAGGAGGAATAACAAAAAGCGGATGGAGAGGGAAGCAAAGCCCCTACACCATCCGCTTTTTCGTTTATCATCAAGAGTTCACATACCACCAAATTTTATCAGATGGGTGGTCGGTATCCTCGTCAAGGAGAAAGCTGCGTGCGAGTTCGCAAGACTTCTGTAGCAGTCGGCTGCGGTCGTGAAACCATGAACGGAGAGTTTCGATGTGGTTTGAGTACATAAGATTGACTGTGACGCAGAAGTCCCAAAAGTTGTAATCGTCGGGCAAGGAAAGATACATCTTGTCGTAAGCTGCACGTATATCCTCGTAGGGGAAGAACGGAGCATAGCATTTGTGTGTGTCGTCAACAAAGTAGTACATTCGTGCGATGGTTGCACGTGCATTGTCCTCGTTGAAATGGTGGTCGGAGTCGAGCAGATAGAGCATTTTGTGAAGAGCAGACTCCATTTCCTCGTCGGTCATCCCGCATGTGTTATTGCGGATGCGTGACGCTGCGCTATCGAAAGCGTCAGCAAGTAAGTTGCGTACATTCATAGTTATTTGGTTTTAGTGTTAGACGTTCTGTTGTGTCGGAAGATGCGGCATGTCACCTGTACGAAAGCACAGACATACAGAGCCAAGGTCATGAGGATAAGGATGAAGTCGGCATCGTACATTTCATTAGTTATGAGCCATGAGCCGTAATAGAGCCGTATGGCATTTGTGCCAATGATGTAGACGAACGGTATGCGCCATATCCAACATAGCTTGAAGAAGTGGCTTGCAGGGAGCATGAAGACAACGGGGAAAACGTAAACCATGAAATATAGGTAGGCGATACATTCCTCGTTCTCACGAATGTCGATAAGTATCTCACGTGGGTTGTCATGGAAGCTATAAACACCCCACCAATGGCATAGCATGAGGAAGACAGGGACGTATCTTAGAGACTTCTCGTAAAAGAAGAAGATTGAGCGGTTGAGAACTACGCTCACCTCTGTTGTTGTTTGTTTGGGAAACTCTTTCATAAGCCTTATTGTTTCAGAAAAACGTAAATATAGCGAAAATAATAATAAAATGAAAGGTTTTAGAAAGATTTTGTAAACAAATGCACGTTTTTCTTGATATATATTAAAAAAAGGATAAGGAGATTATTTCTCCTCATCCTTTATCACTTTGCCGACGATCCACTTGTTGCCGTATTTCTTAATCCACATATCGAGCCATTCAAGAGCCGAGAGAAGGTCTTTGTTCTCGGTACAAGGTGCGCCTTGTAGGGTGGAGTATTCGCCATAGGACACTCGCCATAGATTTTCGGGGGTCTTGGTGATGGTGAGCGGTGAGCGGTAGGTGGTACGTGCATCGTATGTGCGTATGCTTTGAGGCAAGTTCTTGAACATTCGATGATAGCGACGGTCGGGGTGTCCTTCTGCCTTGGGACATGGGTCGGGAGGAAGTGGATTGCCTTCACGCTCCAACTTCTCGACTACTGCATCACGAACATACTTAGCTCGCTTTCCTCTTAGCGCATCAAGTCGCTCGTAGACAGCTGGCTCCATCCAAAACGTCATGCGCTGCGTGTATAGCTTGACGGTGTTGCGAGGGGCGTGGCTAACGGCTCGCTTGCGGACGTATCGCTCTATCTCAATAAGGTTGCCTTTGCTGTCACGTCGATAGGCAAGTATGAGGTTCTGTGTAATTTTGTTGTAGACTTCCGCCTTCTCGCTCTCGGGATAATCAGCCATGAGCGACTTGACGATTGATTTGAGCTGCGTTTCGCCTTGGTAGGCTACTTCGGTGCGGTCGAGTTCGAAGAGGTCGTCGTATATTACTATTATTGATTTCATAAGACTTTATTGTTAATGATGAAACAAAAACAGGCGAGTCAACACGTATGGCTCGCCTTTTATTGTTGTTATGCCCTAACAGGCAAGTATCAAAGCTAAGATAAATACTATTACTATGCACCATTCTTTAGCGTTCATAATGGATTCCTCCTTTCTGTTTTGCAAAGTTAATAAAAATTTACGGTTGTTCGTTGGTTTCAGGGGAAATATCCCCAATGGCTTTGATGTCGGAGACGCTGTCGTCCTCGGTGAAGAACTTAACCTTCATGTGTTCGTCGATGTGTGCCATTGCCACGATTTCGCCTTTCTCGTCAGACACAAGGCAAATGTCCCCACGAACCTCCGACTGCTTGCGGAGATATTTTACTGTAGCGTCCTTTACTGCGAGTAGGCTAAACTCTTTTGTTATGGTCTCTCCCGACATAGGGAAGAAGAATGTGAATTTCTTTTTCATAATTGTATTCTTTTAAATTGCTTGTGATTTGTTTTGGTTTAGCCCGATGAAGAACTTGTGCTCGTTCATGTCCGCTACAAAGTAGTGGGAATTGTCGTCGAACGGAAACAATTGTACTGAGTTCTTAGCATAGACGTTATCCTTGGCGAGTGCCCTGTTGGTGATGTCGTTGATGAACAGCCATTTCGTCCTTTCGGTGTCGAACTCACGAGATATGTCTATACGGCTGTCGAACAGGGAAAATCTGACTTCAATGAGTCCGTAATCCTCGGTGTAACCGGCAAAAGTCTGCTCGTCGGGGATATTGTCCTTACATTCGATGTAGCCGTCGGGGAAAAGTCGGCTGAGAATGCGTTTCTTCTCAGCCGTGTTAAGTGAACGGAAGCGTGACTTGTAGATTTCTTTTCTTGTCATATTGCTATTTGTTTAGATGTTAGACATTGTTTTATTGTAGACATATTGTTGTTGACGAGATTGACAATGCGGTCGTGATAGAGCGTGAACTTGTCGCAAGCACCGTAGCACTGAACTACCTTCATCTGCTGCAAGTCTACCTCGACGGTCTCGATACGCTTGTTGTCGATGCGAGCGGAAAGAATGAGTGAGTTCTGCTTTTCGTAATACTTGTTTGCGTATACACAATGGTGCATCGCTGTGCCTTCCTCGTAGAACTCGTCTACCGACTGTAGGACATGACACGAGATTAGGCTGTCGCTGATGGTCATGTCGAAGAAGCAGCTACGAGCCTTGATGTACTTCTCGTTCTTATCCATAGCACGCTTGATGCGCTGTATCTCCTCTTCGTGCTCGGCTTTGGTCTTGCGCTTGGCTTCAAGAGCCTGACGAGCGTGCAATGCCCAGTCGTGCGTGTGCATGAGATTGTCGGGACACACGAAATGAGGGTTGGAGAGGTCGCAACCTATATACTTCATGTTTTGTAGCATGTCGAAGTAGAGATTGTATGCCGTGTGCCCTTCGTTCATTGGCACATAGTTGTGGCGGAACATAATGCGTATGGCTTTCATGTATTCCTTGTCAAGTATGTTGTTAGTAAGCATGTACTCGGCGAGTTCGTGACGCTGCTTAAGGATTGTCTCGGCAAACTTGTCTACGGACAGGAAACGATACCATTGCTTGCGCTCATTGGTAGGTATAAGGTTGTCGCAATACTTGTATGTGCTATCAACGGACTTGTCGTACATGTAAGAAAAGCCTACGTCGGTGAAGTGCAGCCACGATGCGCAGTATTTGGGGTTCTGACGTATCTCCATTGGGGAGGAAAGGAGGAAAGCGTCTACGTAATAATGGAACGCTCTCTGACGTGCTATAAGTATCTGCTTTTCGCCTACCTTGTTCCAAAGTTGGAACACCTCCCATGTGCTATAAGAAATATCACGCTTGCCGTGACGGTCGATACGGAAATATCTGAGCACTTGCCAACCTTTGTAAGACTGGTTGATAACGGCATAGCATCGGTTGTACATATCCTCGTACTTGCAAGAGCCGTATGTGTTGCGGATTAGGCGAGCGTTGTCACGTTTGCCTATCTCGCCTAACTTGTGTGAGAGGTTAACGACCTCTTGTTCTATCTTGTTGCGTGGTTTCATATTACATTCCTCCAAATAAATCAAGTTGTAATGAGTTGTCTACTTTCTTTGCTTTTTTCTTGGGTTGTGGCTTGGGGATAAGGACAGGCTGTGGCTTGTCTTGCTTGGGTGCTGCTGCCACTACCTTAGCCTTTGGGGTGTCCTTAGTTGGATTGACGTCCTTCTCTTGGTAATAGTGGACTGCCATCTGTAGCACGTCTTCGTCGGATATGGCAGCACAACCCTTTATCGCTTGTTTGCGTGCCTGTTGAGTGACATAGCAGAGGCAATTGGTCATAGATTTCTTCTTGTCCTCATAACGCTCACGGAAGTTTGGGTCTTGGTTTGCCATTTCGCCCAACTTAGTTTCAAGATATTCCTGTAATGTCATAGTGCTTCTATTTTTCGTTAATTTTACAAGTTTCACAACAATGGATTGAGAAGCTATCAAAATCATCAGCCGTAAGGATTAGCTCTCCTTTGCTGCGTATATCGTTAGCGATAGCCTTTGCCTCTTTTGCGCTATTAGCCTCGATAACAATCTCTTTTCTTAAGGTTTCAACAACCAATACTTTGTACTTTGCCATAATAGTATGATTTAATTGTTAATAATATTTGGTGGCTGCTCCGACCTTGCATCGAAGTGGAGTGGCTTGAACCATATTCAGCCTGTGGCTCTTACTCGTTGAGGATATATTCGAAGTATACTTCACTCGACTTTGCAAAGACTTTAAAGCGTACATTTAACCGTACATCTTCGTCTATCAGATTTTCGTTGTAGCTGTCTTCTATCTCACGTGTCCACTCTTCGATTTGCTTTGTCTCTCTATCGTGTATTGTGCTTTCGAATGACATGTGAACGAAGTTGTTGTCATACTCAACCTTAGCGACTTGGTCGCAGATAAAACCGACATATCTGTTTCCTTTCTCTACGTACTCGCTATTATCGAAGAGGTCGTCGAATAGAGTGTCACTGCATAAGTCCTTCTCGTTGATAGGACATGGAATAATGCTTGTCTTCATAATTGTAATGTTTAAAGTTTATATTGCTCCGTTGTCGGTGTCGCTCCGAAATGGTTTCTTTTCCCCAACGGATGGTTGCTAACGTGCATAACAGACAGCTCTGCCGTGTAGCTTGGATATCATCGCAAGCACCTCACGCTTGACTATCTTGTTCTGTATCTTGCGGACGTGGGCAACAAGGTCTTGCTTCGTCCAAAATAGTCGGATTCTCGCATTGCAGCGGAAGTACCACATTATGCCTGCCACATCGTCGTCTGTCAAGCCTACATCGTACGTGACGTTATTTATCTTTATCATTGCGCTTGATGTTGTGCGACCACTCGTACAGACGCTCGAAATGGTCTGAGCCTGTGTAGGTGTCGATATCTCCGTACTCGTCGATGTCGTTCATAAGTAAACGTACATCTTCTTTTATCTGCTCTCTGTCGTACTGCGCTTCTGCGAGTTGGTGTGCCTGTACTACTGCAAGTGCTGCACTTGCTATAAGTAGGATTAAAAATACTTTGTTCATTGCTTGAATATTTTAATCTTGAGTTCTGTAATGTTGTCTATTCTCTCTTGGATGAAATGACGTGTTATGGGGGCGAGGTTCTTGTGCTTAAGGAGTTTTTGTTTGCTCTCTATATACTCGTTGAATACCTCACGCAACAATAAAGCGTCTATCGGTGTCAATGTGGCGATACGTGTCTTTGCCATAATTTTTAAGTTGGGCGAAGCGTTGGGGGCGGCAGCCCCCTTGTCTTCTTGTTACTCTTGTGTAAACTCTCTCCAATGTCTTCCGACGTAAATGCCTGATATATAAGATACAAGCATAACTACAATTATAAGTTCTATCATATCTGTTATGTTTAAAAGTTAGTGCCGTGTGAGGTCTCGAACCACGTGTAAGCCTTTACTTTGCACGGCTGCCGACTATCCAAAAGTTGTCATCTTGCGTTTAACGTTTTCTTCTTAACGTGCCATAATGCTGTATGACACACAGGTCTTTGTCGTGTGTGCTCACGTCTTGTGATTTTACGACTTCACCAAGATTTGTCGGTGGGATAGAGCGCCCTTTCTCGCTGTGTTTAGAGTTAGCACCTCTCGATTTCGCTTTCAGTCATTTTTAGGCGGATGGCTCAAAGGTATCTCTAACGAAAATCTGTACCGCATTCTACGTAGTGTTGTTCCGTGTCGGGTCTTGAACCCGATGTGCGCCTGTCGCTCACGGATGAATTTCTTCAACAAGTGAAGAGGCTTATTGCTGTAGACCTTGATGTAATGGCGTATAGCTTACCACTCTTGCCCTTCATTAGTAGACCATTGAGACCGTTAATGCCTTTTGAGTAGCCTATTTTGTCGTACCACTCTGGGATGGCTGTTGTGCTGATAGCGTCCGTAACGTCGATTGCTGCACCTGTCTTGACAAGCTCTTTGAGCTGTCTTGTTGTATACTTCTTCATAGCTGTTTATCTATATTGTTATTAATACTATAGCGTCCGTTTTTTCGCATTAAAGATAATTTTTGTTGACATTCCTTTTTTGTAGGAGCTGCGCATATTATACCTTTTTCATCGAACGCTCCCCAATTCCAAGGAGCGGGACGTTTTTTATAGATTACCTTCTTCATAGCTGTTAGGATAATAAAGGATGTGATATTATATAAACCTTGTAATAATGATGTTTTTTATCTGTATTGCTCTCGTTGCGCTGCTGTGCGTCGTTTCGTGCTTTTTCTCTGTCGGTATACTGTGCAACTATTTGCAAGTTGTACTTGCCCGACTGCTTACAAATGTCGATAACTATATACTTTCTCATAATGTGTATGTTTTATTGTTATTAATGTTTTGCGAAGCCTTGGAGGGGCAACGCCCCTCCTTATCTTCTGTTAGTTGTTGAGCCATCTTGTTTCCGTAATCCTCACGTTAGCACCTGCAATGCGATATTCTTGTGCATCTTTCTTAACTTGTGCATAGGTGGTTTCTTTTTTATCGTAGGTCGCTTCTACTTCCCATCCGTAGCCGTAATTGGTTCTGATGTTCCAACCGTAGCAGTACTTGTTTTTTCGTGTAGTCATAATCGTGTATGTTTTTATTGTTAATACTAATGTTGAAGTAATCTCTTGATTACGCTTGCAAAGGTAAAGTAAATACTTGACCAAAGCAAGTTTTTGGTAAAGAATGTTCTTTTCTTTAACGTTTCTTAGTAAATAAACTTCTTTACTTATTTAATATTGTTAGTATATTTGCAGTAGTTAACATAAAGTAGATAATTTACATGAGTACAAGAATAAAAGATATAATGACAAGTAAAGGCTTTACCAACGTGTCATTAGGTGAAAAAATGGGTGTCAGCAAACAAGCGGTTGGACAAATGCTAAAGGCAGAGTCTCTAACAACTGCTTCGCTCGAAAAGATTGCGATTGCGCTTGATGTACCGATGTGGCAGTTATTTGCATCTCCTGAAGAGGTCGCAAACGTTCCTCAGAAGACCGACACAGACTTCGCAGCCTTTATCCGCTATAAGGGTATCCACTATACTGCCGACACGCTTGAAGAGTTCGAAAAGGTTGTGGAAGAAATAAAAAGTATATCAAAATGAAGTGGAAAATATTAGGTATCGTATGTGCAATAGGGTTCTTTGCCTATCTGTTCTTTCTCTTTTGTGAAAGCGTACAAGACAATGGAATGATATACACATTTCATTACTGCTTACGTGCTTTGTTGTGGATTGTTGTGTCGGCTTTAACTATTGCGTTTACAGTGTGTTACTTCACATTTATTCCTAAATACATAAGTAAACTAATGAATGGAAACAATTTTATATCATGGATATGTACAATACTGTATTGTGCTGTATTTTTGACTGCTTTTTATTGGATACTTCAAATAATCGAACCATTAGGGAAAGAATACGACAGTTATATTTCATTCCAGAAGTACGTGTATAGACTCGAAAGAAATATTGACAAATAACAATGGGCGTTAGCCTCCGCAAGGGGAAGGGCGTAAGCCCTTGGGGGCGGCACGCCCCCTTATCTTCCCCTTGTTCTCTCATTCTCCAATACACCCATACAACACTCTACATAAAGAGAAAACACCATCATTACTCTACCATTAGCTATAGAAGAGCTAAGAGAGTAGAATAACCTGAGAATCCTCCAATTTGAACAGGCTGTAAGCGTGATTTGTGCGTTTGCAGCCTTTTTTTGTGCTTGTCGATTGGCTTGTTTGGTGTTTTGAGGTTGTTTTTGCGTGTTTTTCCGCTTGATTTAGCGTTTTTACGATATTTGGCGAGTTTTCTTTTGTTATATCCTTCTATTTAGAGTGAAATTTTGAGCAAATATTGGCTTTCTCGTGCGTACATCTCTATGTTTTCGATTGTTCTATCTTTCGCTTTACTACTACCCTTGGTCTCAAAAATTACGGGGGTTAGACCGTTTTGGTTGTTCTAAATGTCGGATTTTTTAGGTAAAAGCCCCGACAAAGAGGTTGGCGTGAAAAATGCAAATATTGTCACGGGACGAAAAACAGCAAAACGTGTTGCTTTTCTCCTTAAATTTGACGTTGCCAAGGACTTCTGTGGCTTCTTTTGTGGCTTTTGGCTTGTTGTAATGGCTTTATGGTTCTTGGATGCGCTCTTTGGCTTTCTGTCCTTGCCTTTTCGACTTCCAAATGTTGTGTTACTTGACATATGACCCTTGTGGGGTCATAGTCCAAAGGGGTAAATGGCTGATAGATAGTGAGTTAGGAGGTTACAAAGTGGCTTTGGTAGGCGCATGGTAGAGAAAACGAGGGAAAGATGATTGCTCTTGATGATGTGGAGAGGTGGCGATAGTGGCATGAGTGGTATGTGGCATGGTGGGTGATATGGGAGGATAGGTTAGAGTGCTGACGTGTTGGAGAGGTTAGAGCATGATGGCGAGGATAAGGAAGCGATGAGGCATAGGTGGATGATGAACGACCCCAAGGGGTGGGTGGCTTAGGTACTGGCTGCGAATTATAGTAGATAAAAGCATAGGTATAAAAAGGTACTGTTCTCAAAGGAGGTCATCATCATTTTCGCCAGAAAAGGTACTCCACAGAAAGGAGGTCGTTAGTATATTTCCTGGAAAAGGTACTGGAGAGAAAGGATGTTAGTTATGGTTATTAAAAAATACAGTAGATATGACAGACATTTGCAGATTCTTTAGGTTGCCATTAGGCTTTAATGAGTTGTCGGGTGCGAATAATCCGATGATAGGTTTGCTTGGTGCAGCCAGTTTAGGTTTGAGTGTAGGTAGCTCGTTGTTTGGAGGTCTTAAGTCGCGTAAGGCAGCCAAGAGAGCATTGGCCGAGCAGAAATATCGCACGAATGCGGAGAAGGCTTGGTATGACAAGGAGTATAATACGGACTACTTGGATACAAAGGCTGGTCAGAACTTGATGCGTAGGGCTCAGGAGGTTCAGGACAATTACATTCGTAAGGCGGATGGAGCTGCAGCAGTTGGCGGTGGAACTGCCGCGAGTACAGCAATGGCTAAGGAGGCTGCAAATAGGACGATGGGTAATACTATTGCGAATATTGGCGCCAATGACACAGCGAGAAAGGCGAGTGTTTCTGATCAGCACATGAGGAACGAGCAGAGTCTTTCTAAGCAGAGAGAGGATATATACAATCAGCAGGCAGCGAATACGGCTGAAGCAGCCCAGAATATGAGTAATGCGATGATGAGTGCAGCTCCGATGTTGGACGGCTTGGGTAAGGGCAAGGCTGCTGCCAAGATAGACGTGTCAAGTCCGCAAGCTCAAGCAGCAAAACAAGGTTCGCTTGTGCCTAATGTGAACGAGAATAAGGTTCTCTATGGTATGTATGACAACATACTTCAGAAGGCTACGGGAGTTAAGTAAGGGTAAAAAAGTAAAAGAGTAAAAAGAAGGAATATGGGAAGGATAAGAAAGAAAATTGGCGTGAGCGCGAAGAATGGTGTTAATGTGGAGCGTGTGATGGAGGCAGCTGGTTTGTTGAAGGACTCTGTTGTTGACGAGCAAGCTGCTGAGATTGAGCGTTTGAAGTCTGCGCTTGATGGTGTGGCAAAGGAGCGTGATTGGTTTGAGCGTTGCTTGAAGTCGGCCGAGAATGCTTTGGCGTATAAAGACAAGGTGATAGAGAGGATAAAGAAGAAGAACGCTAAGCGCATGTCAGAGAAGTGCGATGTGATTGCTGTACTGAACAAGGAGATAGAATTTCAGTACAAGCGTAGGGAAAAGGCAGAGAAGTTTGTCAATACCCTTGGTCAGGCGTTTGACTTGTTGAAGAAAAACGTGGAGGATTATGAACACAGTATTGGACGATAAGGAGAAGAGGGAGGGTGTTGTAACACAGCCTGGTGTTGTGGCTCCTGGTGTTTTGGCACAGCCTCAGCAACCGGCTAATGTGTTTAGCGGTAAACGACCTACTACGTTTGAGAATATGCCTGTAAATGTAGGATGGTCACCTTACGGTAAGCCAGTGAATGAGGGCAGTAATGTTCAGCAATCGTGGCAGACATCAAATCCGAGGGAGTTAGAGGGAAGTATGCCATCCTCTTACGCTCTTAACTCTAAGCCTTTGGGTGTTGAAGCTCCTTCGGCTCCTGTGTTTGAGAAGGACGATAGTCAGAGGGATGGCGGTTTCTTTAAGTGGCTTGGCGGATTGTCGAAGAAGCGACCAGGAAGGCGTGAAGGCGAGAGTGATGATGATTATGACGAGCGCATGACGAGAAACAATATGCGCATAGCCACTTTAGCTGATGCAATACGACACATGGGGAACATCTATAATACTTCCAAGGGCGCTGCGCTACAGAAGTTTAATAGTCCGACTGCCGAGATGCAAGCAGACCTTGACAAGAGAAAGGCAGAACGTGCGAGAAAAGCTGCTGCTGAGGCTGACGCTGCGTATAAGAATGCCAACTTGCAGATAAAGATGGATGCAGCGGATGCAGATAAAGCTTATAAAGGGCAGATGGTTGAGCTTAAGAAAAGTGCTGACAAGAGAGCAGACCAGAACGCTAAGGATTTGAAGGCATATCGCGATGGTTTGCTTGGGGTACAAGAAGGCAACTTGAAGTTGGCAGGTGAGAGGTTAGGCGAAACAAAACGCCACAACCAAGCTACTGAAAGACTAAGTGCGAGCAGCCTTGCCTTGGCACAATCGAGGGCTGCAAGAGGTGGTAGCGGAAGCGGAGCTAAGGGTTCTGGAGGTGCTAATGGAGGTTACGGCTATACTACACCTTACGGACGACTGACGAGCAAGAACCAGCTTACTCCACAGCAAGAGGCCCAGGCTTGGAACGAGATGCGTAATCTTGGAATGATTACTCCTCGGAAGCAGCGTGAACTCGACCGTGCTATGAATGGATATGAGGGAAGTGACGGAAAGATGGTGAATCCAAGTGCAGATCGAGCACGTCAGATTATTCAGGGCGCCATTAGCTACGGTCTGCTTGACGCTTCAAGCCGTGGCGAGTCGCTTAGGAATACGTTTAGGGACGGCTTTGGCTATGCAGATGTGCGGACGAGCGACAAGGCCAAGCGTGGCGTGAACACTTCGGGCAGAAAGGTTGGATATGTGACCAAGAGGGTATCGAAGAGTCAGGCTAAACAGATTAGGGAACAGCGCAAGGGCGCCAATCCTATAAGATGGCAAGGCTCTGGCAGTAAGCCGAAGGCACAAGCCAAAGGTGGTACATCTACTGGCAAAGGAACGAACTGGAGTCAGTATGTGAAGTAGACATAAAAAGATAAAAACACGATAAATAAATATGGCAGACAATAGATATTATTATTTCAAGGATGCGAAAGGTAACAGGCATACGGTAGACAAGACAGCGTATGACAAGGACCCGATGGGATTTGCAAAAGCATTCCCTGGTGCTCGAATGGAGGTGATAGACCGAAAGACAGGGCGAAGAGGCGATGTGAGCGTAAAGGATGCGAGTCGTGTTGGTGACTTTGGTGCTCATCTGTTTACGGGAAGAACGATAACAAGAGGAAAGGGGAACCCCAATAGCTCGGCACTTGGACGCGCGCAACAGAGTGTGGCGCAAGAGAAGTGGGGCGGTGGTGTTGTAACACATGAGAACACTACGGCATCTGAGAATGTTTCAGCACCGAAGAGGAATGCTGTGACATTGGATGATTGGAACGGTGGCACTACGGGTAAGGAAAGCGAGCTAGTGAAGGGCTTGCGCGCTGCTGATATGATTAGAAAGCGCGACGAGGAGCAGATGCCTATAGACTATACAAAGCCGGGTGCTGTAAAACAGATGGTAGGCGGTGCGAGAAGAGCACAGAAGTCACTGGAGCGTAGAATGGAACAGGCTGGACAAGAGGCTGGTAGAAATGCTGAGGGTGAGATAAGACGAAGGAATGCTCCTGCCTTTGACCTTGGGAACGAGGACGTGAACAACAATATTGTGAAGACAAGGGGGCAGTTGGAGAAAGAAATGGAGGAAAGCGCGGCTACTATTGCTGATAAGAATTTTGCAGACACGTTTGCTAATATGATTGCGGGCGAGAGACAGGCAGCAGAGAAACGTGGTTTCGACGCTTATCTGCAAAGAACTGTGTTTAGCGCCACTCCTATGGGTTCTACGCTGTTAGGAACAATCGCTTATAATGCAGAGCGTGACCCTGTTAAGTTGCAGCAGAATCTTTTGAATACTCTTGGTAAAAACATGGAGTCAATGCTGAGTGACCCAAATGTTGCCCAGAAAGTTGTAACTGAGTCGAAGCGACTTGGTGTAGACCCTGAGGATTATGTTAAGACAGCACTCATGCCATCCATTCAGAATAAGCTTATGTCCGAGTATGACAAGACAGAGCTTAAAGAATGGATGCCGAGAAATACTTTTGTGGATATTATTGATGGCTTAGGTGATGGTTTTCAAGTAGGTTCTATTCTTGATGCTGCCTTAACCAAAGCTCAACGTCAATATAGACAGCGTGCAATTATAGCTACTCAGAATGGCGAGAACCCATATTATCAGCGTGACAAGTATGGAGTGACAGAGGGCGTGCGCAGTGCTTTAAGTCTTGCTTCTGATGTTATAGGTCCTGGCGGTGGCGTGTTAGGCGGTATTGGCAAGGGTGTAGGCGCTGCAAGCGCAAAGGTATTCGGCAATGAGGTGAAGACGATAGCCCGAATGGCCAACATGAGCAAGCTACAGAGAATGTTCAAGCCTTCGATATTGATGCGTGGTGCAGCAGAAACAGGTGCCAACTTCGGAATCTACGAGGGATTGAAGGGAGCGCAAAGCTACAGCTCTACTACCGACGACGTGAAACTTGGCGAAATGCTTGAGAATAGCGCAGTAAGTGCGGCACATGGAGCCGTAAGTGGTGCTACTCTTGGCGTTGTAGGCAAGATGCTTGGCGGTTTGGGCTATAATGTAGGCATCAAAGGGCCAATGGGTGTAGACCCTAATTTTGGCAAGAATATGCTAAAAGGCCTTGGCATGAAGGGTGTTCAGATTATTGGCGAGGGCACAGCCTTCTATGCTGGAGGAAACTTCAACAATGCACTTAGCGGTGCTGATACAGACTGGAGTGCAGGCAACTTGCTAAGTAATATCATGGCAGCAGGTATATATAAGATAGTAAGCACACATACAGCTACTGGTGCTGCCAATATGCTTACGCCTGAGAAGGGACAGAGCTATGGCGGTTCTGTGGCGGTAAAGTTCGGTACGGCATTATACAAGGCAGCTATGGCACCTTCAGCACAAGGCAAGGCGTTTGCCTTTACGCCAGACGAGAAACAACAGCTGTTCGCTTCGGGTGACAAGGCTGGACTGCCAGGTAAAGAAGGCTCTTTTGGACGCCAAGACATTCTGACATGGGCAGAGCGTGTGATGAAGGCAACTCCTGTAGGGAAAGAAGACAAGAGCGGAAACGTCAAGGTGGCGCGTGAGTATTACGAGAGCGTGATGCAAGACCCTAACGTGTCGTGGGACGCTAAGATGAAGCTGAACGCCTTGCTTGGCATTGCTCCTGCCACACGTCCGGAAATGGACATGCGTACGTATACTATAGAGGATGGCAAGCGATACGTGAATGAGTATGCCAAGGATGGTACTTTGCTATCGAAGCGAAGTTACAAGAACATGGAGCAGCGTGAAGCCATTGAGTATGACTTGATGATGCAGAAGGAGAATCAGCGCATGCTGAACGGTCTTGGCTATATTTTGAATAGGGATTGTTCTCGCATGGACCTCCAGATGGAGTTCCTTAGACAGCATGATTACGACTTCGATAATCCCGACTCGCCAAGAAACCAGGCTATAATGGACGATATGCTTGGTAATAATAAAACACTCACCTTAAAGAGAGGACGCACACTACATGACGAATGGCTTGACTTTGTATCGGAGAACGGCATAACAACAAAGCTGATAAAGGACATAGCCGATGCACACGGACTGAGTGTTGAGGAAATGTTCAAGATTGTGAACAAAGAGCCAATCAAGCGCACAGAGGAAGAACAGAGAGCCTGTGTTGAGCTTCGCAAGGCTTTGAACAATATTGTGTATGAGGACGGTATGCCTCATGCGGATCAAGCCGATAGCGATGGTAAGGACGTGGTTGAGGAGAATAACCTTGGCACGGAGAATCCTAACAACGAGGCTGTGGCTGAGGTGCTGAACAACATGAAGAATGCAGAGAAGGCGTTTAATGCAGCCTTGGAAAGTAACGATGTGTTGAAGCAGGAGTATGAGAGACTGACGAAGGAAGGTCTTTCGGAACCTCAGATATACATGGAGCTGATAAACTCGGGACTGACGCAGGAACAGCTTGCGCCTTTTGCCGACTACATCAACGCCAAGGCTAAGGCTGTGGGCATGTATCGCGGAACTGAACAGAAGATTGCTGAGACCGTGCAGAAGCATGTGGAGCAATGGAGCTACAAGGGCGAGCTGAACGGTGAGAAGCAAGAGGGCGGCCAGATGTTGTTCGTGAAGGACAACAATGGCAGACTGCTGATTGTCGGTGCTGGCGACGTTGCGTTTGATAGTGAAGGCAGAGCGAGAGAAAACGTTGGCGACATGCTTAGCGTGCTTGACCCGAATACAAAGGAAATGGACTTCGTAAGCAAGAAGGACGTGCAGCTTGACCATGTGGAAAAGACGGAGGACTATGCCAAGAACTATCAGGAGATGTTGGAGGTTATGAACTCGGTGGCTTACGCTGAGAGTGAAAAGGGAAAAGAGAAAAGTGAAAAAACCGATACTAAGACTGAGAGTGTTGTAACACCGAAGGAGGGCGCGTCGGTGCCTGGAGTTGAAGATGTAAAGCCTATAGGGGAAGGAGAAAAAAATAATCCATCCGATAATGGCAATGGAAGTAACGAGACTTTAACCTTTGCCGATGGCTCACCTGTGCCGATGACGAAGGACACGAAAGGCCGTGAGACTGCTGACTATTCGCAAATGACACCTGAACAGGGAGCGGAGTGGATGTCTTCGCAGTTTGGCGAGAACGCAGAAACTGCTGTAGACGGACAGATAAAGAGAGCCGAGAAGATGCTGAAGGAAGCCGAAAAAATAAAGGTGGACTACACGGGAGATTTGAACGACGCCAAGGAAGCTGAGGCTCAGAAGACGAAGGCGGTTGATGCCGCCAAAGCAGAGCTGGAGCTATATACCAATATCAAGAAGGTAATGACTGAGAAAAAGGTCAAGGCTGGAATGGAGAAGGTAGGTAGTGTAGGTGAAGAAGGTTCGGTAAGTGAAGCAGGTAATTTAGGCGCTGTTCGTGAGAAGTTTGAAAGCGGTAAGCGTATTGTGGGCAACAAGCGTACACGTACATTGGCTGACGGAAGCAAGCTAAGAGGACACTATGAGATTGTTGAAGCAGACAGTCTGACACCTTCGCATAATGCCAACGACGGATATAAGAAGAGTGAGGGTTTCCCCGTGAACGAAGAAGGCAGGACCATCAATGACCGTGACTATGAGAATGACAAGCAGGCTCAGCTGGTAACGGATATGATAGCCATGAAGTATGACGGACAGGCAGTAGACCAGGTTCCGGTTGTGACATCTGACGGCATTGTTGTTGACGGTAACGGCAGAACGATGGCGGGACAGAAGGCAGCAAAGAACGGTACCGACAGTGCTTATCTTGAAGCGTTGAAGGAGAATGCAGAGAATTACGGCTTCACCGCAGAGCAGATTGAGCAGAGCGGTATAAAGCATCCGCGCCTTGTGCTTGTGAGTGACGAGCCGATGAAGTATGACACGGCAACCTTTGCCAAGTTCAACAAGAACGAGAAGAAATCGCAGGGCAATACTCAGCAGGCAGTGGCGAACTCGAAGAAGCTTTCTGCAGACGAGATAGGCACTATTATATCAGAGATAGAGGGAAGCGGCAGTCTTGACGCATTCTTTAACAATCCTACTGCAATAAACTCGTTGCTAAAGCGTTTAATTGATAAGGGCGTTATTGGCTTGAACGAGGTAGCCGGATTGCGTGAGGGTGAGGACAAGCTTTCGGCAGCAGGCAAGGACTTCGTGAAGAACCTGCTATTGGGCAGTGTGTTCTCGGAGAACACTATCCGCATGATGGGTGCTGACGCTATGCTGAAAACCAAGGCTCTGAACGGCATCCGTGCCGTGACGGACAATATGAAACTTGGCGACTATGCTCTGATGAAGGAGATAGACCAGGCAGTGCAGTTGCTGTACGAAGCTCGTCAAGGCGGAAGCGGTGTGGACGCATACTTGCGCACTCCTGCTATGTTTGGCGAGAACGCAGCTGACAGATTTGACCCTATCTCGCAGGCTATCGCTCTTGCCCTGGAGGGTAAGGCTGAGGACTTCCGTGAGCTGATGATGGCGTATAACAGAAATGCCGCTCCTTATGCTGACGCCAACCAGACGGAAATGTTCGGCGAGAGACCTACGAAGGAAGATTTTGTAAACGAATTTTTAAAACTTAGAAACTGGAAAGACTATGAAACAAGACATTCAAGCAAAGAAGGAAATGGCGATGCTGGCAGCTCTGAGGGAACTGAACCGCAAGCACCAGGAGGAAACGTCATCACAAGCGAAGCAGACTACAACAAAGCCGTAGAGCAGCTTAAGGAAGCCAAGGGTGAAGAACGTGAGCGTATACTCGACCAAATGGGAGAGTATGTGAAAGAGTTTGCCAAGAGTAATGGGTATGACGAGCCTGTTGTGTTGAGGACGAAGCAGGACTTGGCGGATGCGGCGAAAACAGAAAATGATAAGACCATTATCGAAAATATGCCAGAGGGTGCTCATTATCCAGGATATTACGAAGATGGTAAGATTCATATATACCTTGAAGGCAGTACTGGCTCTGAAGAATTGCGTGAGACATTTGAGCATGAGTCGGTTCATGCGGACAATGAAGTAGACCCTTCAAGGGTCGAGGCTCTTGTATATTCGATAACAGATATGAATACTCTTACACGAGAGGAACTTGAACGAGTTGTTGAAGTTCTGTCAAATATGAAAGAGTATACAGAACGAGCTTCGGAAATGGATGATACAGATGCGCTTTATATGCTTGCCGACGAAGCTTTAGCACATCTTGTAACATACGCACAAGAACACGGCAAGGATGCAATGTCTGAAATTACAGATAATCCTACTCTATTAAACATAGCAGAAATATCATTAAAAGAACGAGAAAATGACAGAAGAAGAAAAGAAGGACTTGCAAAGAGTGGAGATAAGACACTCGAGCGGAAGAATATCGATGATGTATCTACCGAAGAAAACGGTGGCCCATTGGAGGGAGATAAGGAAGGCAAACCCGAAAATGACAATGGAGGAAGCCCTGATAGAGACGTTCAAGCAAGAAAAGGACAGCGAGAAGTAGACAAGGCTGTCAAGAGGGAGAGTGGAAAGGGAAAAGAGAAGAGTGAAGAATCCGATAGTAAGGTTGAGGGTGTTGTAACACCGAAGGGCGATATAAAAGACGCTACAGCGCCGAAGGGTGAGAAGACAAAGGAGGAACCTTCGAAAACAAATCCGTTGGCATGGTTGGCGCATACTGCAGAAATGTATAAGGACGAGCAGGTGCAGAAGGCTAAGGAGGAACTGACGAAGGCAAAGGAGAGTGGCGACGCTTCTGATATAAAGCGTGCTACCGCCGATATGAAACAGGCGATGGAAACCAAGCTGAGAGGAAACGGTATTGGCTTGGTGGAGCGACGTAGGATTATTGGTAGAGAACTTGGAAAGATTCTTGGCGAGGAAGCAGGTAAGACAGAAGCCGAGAAGATAGACAAACCATGGAAGGATATGGACGGTGAGGAGCGAATGGCTACCGCCGAGAAGAATCCTTTGACTGAGGAGGAGATAAGAAACAACACCTCTGAGGAGAATAAGAGTCTAATAGATGATGCGGTGGACTATGTAAATGGCAACCACGGCATTGTACAACAAATAGCTTATTTAAAAATTTACGACGATGTTAGGAATCGACATGAGGATGCTCCCGACAATAGCGGAGCAGAAGACAGAACACAGTTGGCTGCTACCGATAATGGAGGCAGCAAAGAACTGGGAGTGGGAACAGGACGAGAAGGCGGAGGATCTTCTGAGCAACTGGGTGACGGAACAAGTGGAGAAGGAAGGCCTGAGCAGCTACAGCATGGCAGCCAGAATAGTACAGGACAGCCTGATGTTCCTACTGGAGAAGGAAGCCATAGCCAAGGCGAAGGAGAAGCACCCGGACTGGGAGGAGTACCTACCGGAAATACTCAGCGCGAGCGAGGCAGCAATGATGGCAGCAATGGAGCAACCGTACGACACGAGCGTGGACGAGGAAGTAGCGACAAGACTGCTACAACAAATGGAGGACGGAAGCCTACAGCCAAGCAAGGAACTCATTTCCCAGATAACGGCACTTTAGAGCAGAAGAAGCAGAACACAGCTGCAAAGAAAGCAGCTCTGAAAGATGCGCTAAAGAATTGGGCCAAGCTTGGACGTGGTGAGCTTGGCATGAACCTCGCTGGTCTCAATTCACGACAGATAGAGTATCTGCCCGAGGTGATGAAGGCAGTGAAGGACTACGGTGTAGCCTTGATAGATGAAGGTATATACCGTGTGAAGGACTGGATAAAGAGCATTCGTGAAGCTATCGGTGAGGATATGAAGGGAATGAAATTCTCTGACAAGGACATCGATGGCTTCATAGAAGAAATGTGGAACTCGAAGTACACCATGAACGGCGAGACCCACACTATAGGCGAATGGGCAGACATTTACGGACAAGAGAAGTTGCGCAAGGAACTTGCAGGTCCATTGACAGACAAGGCAAAGCGTCAAATTGAGGTTGAGGACGTACCTGTAAAGATAGGTGACAAGGCGAACATCGAGGAGACATTGCCGTTCCTTCTGCCACAACAGCAAGAGGACGTGCTGAAAGCGGAGACACAGTTCTTCGGCAATGAGCATGCAGACAGAGAGCACGCCTACGGCAAGGGATATATGTTCACCAATGGTACGGGTACTGGCAAGACGTACACGGGACTTGGTATTGCTAAGCGACTTGTGAAGCAAGGCAAGGGACGAATACTCATTGTGACACCAAGCCAGAAGAAGGTGAGCGACTGGATAAAGGACGGACACAACCTTAACATGGAGATACGTGACCTTGACAGTTGGGCAAAAGACCGTGGCACCACTGCAACTACTGAGAGCGGTGAGGGCGTGGTGATAACCACATTCGCCAACTTCGGAGTGAACAAGAAACTGTTGGAAACCAAGTGGGACGCTGTGATATACGACGAGAGCCACCGTATCATGGAGAACAAGAAGGGTACGGAGACGGCACGCAGTATGCAGCACTACATGGTGACGAACCGTGACGAGAACCACTGCTTCCTCAGACTGCAGGAGATAAACAAGGACTATCAGAAGCAGAAGAGTCTTGGCGAGCAGTTTGACATCGAGCGTGCCAAGGAGACAGAGCGCATACGCAAAGAATACAAGGCGAGCCATCCGAGCGCAACCGAGCGTGACGTTGCATACGCCACAAGCAGAATGGTGCCAAGGGATGTGTACAACTTCACTCCGAGCGACTATGTGACCTTCCCGGTGCTTGGCAAGATACACGCTGAGTATGTGAAGGCATTGAGCCACTACACTAACGAAGTGAAGCCGAAGTTGGAGGCACAGGCAAAGAACGAATGGAAGGATACGAAGACCATTTTCCTTTCGGCAACCCCGTTCAATACACGCGAGAACCTTGACTATGTGGAGGGTTACATCTTCAAGTATCCCAAAGTAGAGAAGGGCGGAAGAATGAGCGGACGCACACAGTTCTACCTTGACCATTTCGGTGCTGGATACAAGTTCCGCTTCAACAGGTTAGAGCAGAGCACGAGCAACCCCGAGGCTGTGGCAAAGCAGGAGATAGCCTTCTCGGACTATCTGCAGCACACGTTGGGAACAATGAGCGGACGCATTATAGACAGTCCGTATGACTATTCAAGAGACTTCCCGACGGTATCGCCCGACCATGCGGAGCGATTCAATCAGGCAGTACAGGAAGCATTAACAAGCAACTCAGTATTGGCTGAGGCTTACCGAAAGACAATTGGCGACTACAACTATGGTAGTGCGCTGTTTGAGACTATGAAGGTGGCTAACATTATCGAGCGCATAAAGGCCCATTTGGACGCAGGACGCAAGGTAGTGATATTCCACCGAAGAGTGGAGTCCAAGGAGCCATTGAAGCCGCCGTTCGCCTTGATGTTGGATAGAGCCAACTTCTCTATTTCCCTTATGAATCCTGGCGAAGAAAAGAACGAGGCGATACAGGCTGTTAGAGCTTTCAGAAAGAAGTATGCCGACTTGTTAAAGTGGGAGCAGACATTGGACTACAGTATGCCTCGTGAGCAGATAGCCAAGGTGTTCGGCAAGGACAATGTGCTGTTCTTCAGTGGAAAGGAAAGCTCTAAGGTGAAGGACAAGGCTGTGGACACTTTCAACGACGACGATAGCGGAAAGAACATCATCGTTATACAGGAGGCGAGCGGCAAGGAGGGAATCTCGTTGCATGACAAGACTGGCAAGCATCAGCGAGTGTGCATTACACTGGCGTTGCCTCAGAGTCCTATCACAGCCTTGCAGATAGAGGGACGAACCTACCGTATCGGTAACAAGAGCAACGCCATATTTGAGTACCCGATATTGGGACTGAACTCAGAAATGATGCTGTTCGGACAGAAGTTCAACAACCAGGTATCGACAACTGAGAACCTTGCGCTTGGAAGTCAGGCAAGAAGTTTGAGAGACAGCTTTGCCAACGGTATATTGGAGCATAGCGGAGTGGTGCCTATCGATCAACAAGGAGTAGGAGGCAAGGAATTTGACGCGCCTAAAGACCAAAGCACGGACGGATTTGACAATGCAGTGCTTGACTACTACTCGAACCAGAAGTTGAACTCCCGCAACAGAGAGGGTGTAGACTACTTTCCAACACCTGAACCATTAGGCTATAAGATGATGGAATGGGCGAACATGGGCGAGGGTGACACCGTAATGGAGCCGAGTGCCGGACATGGAGCGATAGCACGATATGCGCCAAAGGGCAATCAGATGGTGGCAATAGAGCCAAGTCAGAGTCTGTTTGCCAAGTTGCAGTTGAAGGCAGGTGGACTGGGTAGAAAGTTCGTGAACACCATATTCGAGAACTACGACATCAGCAACAAGCATGATGTTGTAGTAATGAACCCACCGTTTGGTACGGCAGGAGCGACAGCCATTGCCCACTTGGGTAAGGCCTTTAAACACCTGGAGGAAGGCGGTCGTGTTGTAGCTATTATTCCAAGAGGTTCGACAGACAAGAAGTTTGAGAAGTGGATTAATGGCGAGAAGACCGCCGTAATGCGTGCCGAGGTAGAGTTGCCCGACATCGTGTTCAAACAGGCTGGTACGAAGGTAGTATGCCGTGTGGTAGTAGTGGACAAGATAAGCAACGAGGCTATGCGAGCCAAGGCTGGCAGCGTAGAGAAAGTGAACTTGGGTGGTCACTACGATAAGATAGAGGATTTCTTTGAGGATTTGCGCGATATAGAAATGCCTGACCGCATTATCGACACCAATACGATAATGCAGAAGAAGAGCAAGCAGACAGCCAAGGACTTGAAGGAACTGAAAGACGTGACGGTGAACTTGAACGAGCATGGTATTAATGTGCATGTGAGAGGAGACCGCAACGATTACTCTATTATGTTTGACTTGGGTGAATATAACGCTGAGCAGAGAAAGAGTATTCTTTCGGGTACATACGAGAGATTTGAGGAGTATGAGCGTTATACGAGAGACGAGACAAGCCAGGCTGTGATTGCGGAGCTAAAGAAACTGACTTGCAAGTTGGCTGGCATGACCGAGGAGGAAATGCAACGATACTTGAAGAAACAGAACGATGGCAAGGGCGTGATGTACAGAATGGAGCATGCTGCAGAGGTGTATGGAAAGGCAAATGCCCATTACCGCATGGAGCTTGGCGATACCTTCTCAGACAGCAAGGAACACTTTGACGCTGTGAGAGACAGAGCTGTGGAGGAGAAAGGAATCGTTATGCCTAATCTGAATAAGGAGAAGGTGAAGGTGGTAGAGGTTGAGAAGCATAACTTTGGAAGTAAGGAAAGAGAAACTATCAACAACGCCAAAGCATGGGCTATTAGTAATCTCGTAACAACTGGCAACCAAGATTTGCCAACCATGCGCGACGGAACATCTTACACTATTAGCAAAAAAGCGATAGAAAAATATCTTTCTGAAAGTGCAGTAAAGAAAAGCGAGAATCTTGATACTCACTTGTCTGTTCTTACTAAGCTTACAGATGTTATCCATGAGAGCATCGAGGCTGAGATTCACGCGGATTATAACGTAAAGGACGAAACCGGAAAAAGAAAAGCCGAGCTTGGATATGGAAACAATATCCTTGTACATAGACTTTATGGCGCAGTAGAGATGGACGGTAAGATATACCGTGTGAAGACTACTATGCAAGAGTTCAGAGGAGGAGAAGAAAACAAACCTCACAGCTATGAGGTAACAAAAATAGAGCTGCTTGACTCCCCTGGAAAGCGAGAAAATCCCGACAGACCACCTTCGGATGCATCAAACAACTCTATTGATACTGCAAAGTTACTGCAAGGAGTTGAGAAATCCTACGATTCGGGCAAAAAATTGCTTGATGAGAGTAAAAATTTAACAGATGGGGAGACTTTCTTTAGAAAAGAAGGCGATGGTGTTGTAACACCTGAGAAGACTTCGGGGACTTCGAATGCTATGAGCGAGCGTATCATCAAGACAGTGGAGAAGGTAGCCAAGAGAACTGGAGGTAAGGTGAAGATGGTGAACTCGCTTGAGGAGATTGAGAACCCGAAGGTGCGCAAGGACATAGAGAAAGGCAAGCAGGTGACTGGCTGGTATGACGAGAAGACGGGCGAGGTGCATCTGTATATGCCGAACATCCATAACACGTATACCGCGGAGAAAACCGTTTGGCACGAGACTGTAGGACACAAGGGCATGAGAGGATTGCTTGGAGATAAGTTTGACTCCTACATGAGAGACCTTTGGATGGACTTGGACAACCCTATCAATGCTGAGCTGAGAGTTTATGTGAAGGAAAAGATGAACATGAATCACCTTGGATTCTATGACGCTATCGAGGAGTTTATCGCCAAGAGCGCAGAGGACGGAAAGGGTGAGCCGGGATTCTGGAACTACATTAAGAATAAGGTAACAGATGCCCTGCATGAGATAGGCTACAGAGTTTCGCCTAACGTAAAGGACGTGAAGTATATGCTGTGGCTTGCGAAGAATGTGCAGAAGCATGGAGACAGTCCGCTGTGGAAGATGAGAGCTGAGGCTGTGAGGTGGAAGATAGAGCATGAGAAGACGGAGTACACGAAGATTGAGGGCGGCGAGTTGTATGACAACGACGGCAAGAGCCATGACTTCGAGGGCATGAGCCGCGAGGAATGGCTGGAGGCAACGGACGGAGAGATACACTACCGCACGACTCCAAGTGCTGCTACCGCTTTGGACAGATACCATTATGCCCTGGACCGTCATAGCTATATGGCTACGGAGGCTTTCATGGACAATATGCTCTCGTTGAAGAAACTGATGGAGGCTATTGATCCGTCTATCAAGAAGATTGAAGATGTGGCAAGCTCGATGAATCCATATCTGATGCAGAATATCACGGAGGGCAAGATGAGCGACAAATCCAAGCTCTTCGAAATACACTATATGGACCCACTTAGCAAGGCTATGTCGAGCGTGTTGGACAGCTTCGACGGCAAGAAGGTGGAGGACAGAATAAGGAACTTCAACCTGTATATGATTAGAAAGCATGGATTGGAGAGAAACCGAGTGTTGTTCGTGAGAGACAAGATAAGGGAAGAACGAAAAGTGAAGAGTGAAGAATCCGATAGTATTGATGCTTTGGAGACTGCTTGGAAGGACGAGAGAAGCGACCTTAGAAAGAAGCTTGACTCGGGACAGATAGACTTGAAGGAGTACTACCGTCAGATGGACGAGTGGATAGTACAGAACTTGGATAAGGACTTTAAGGCAGAAGAGCATGACTATTCGGGTATGCACGGCTTGCAGGGCATTGACGATATGAAATCGCCTTATGATGATGCCGGAGCTATTGACGAGGTTATGAGCCAGGAGGCGAGCATGGAAAGCATGAAAAAAGGCTCAGTTGCCGACTTCTGGAAGAAGGTGAAGGCAGCTACAGACTATTCGGTAAATTCGGACTACGAGAATAACATTATCACCAAGGAGACACACGACGGAGTGTTGAATATGTTTGACTGGTATGTACCGTTGAGAAAGTTTGACGAGGCTACCGCTGAGGACGTATACGGATATGTGACAGAAATGGGCGATCCAAGCAACTATATCGGCACGACGCTGATGAACGCCAAGGGACGAAAGAGCCTGAGCAATGTGGAGATATTGGCACAGATAGGTTTGATGGGCAATCGTGCGATAAGAAACGGAGGTCAGAACTCTATTAAGTTAGCCTTTGCGCGATTCGTGAGAAACAGCGGAGAGCAAAACCTTGTGAAGGAGACAAAGGTGTGGGTTGAGAAAACTGGCACAGACTTGAATGGCAACGATATTTGGGAGGAGGCTTATCCGAAGATACCCGAGGGAGCAAGCGCAGACGACGTTGCGACCATTGTGGATGCCTTTGAAACGGACATGAGGGCAAAGCAAGCTAAGGGTGAGGCAAAGAGTCTGAGCAATGGAACGGACATAGGCTTCAAGTTCCAAAGAGCGAAGGACAAGAGTCAACACTTTGTGGACGTGAAGATAGCCGGAAGAACACACAGATTTGTGGTGCTTGGCAATCCGAGAGCAGCACAGGCTTTGAACGGAATGCTGGAGAACGGCAAGGCAAGGTCGAAGACGTTGCAGACAATGTGTAGGTGGATGGCTATGGCTTCAACATCGTGGAGCCCGGAGTTTGTAAACCGAAATTCTTTGAAAGACTTTGAACTTTCATCAGCTCATGTATTAGCAAAGGAAGGTGGAAGATATGCGGCAAAGTGGGTACGTTATTATGGCGAGCTTAATCCGTTGAATATGTTCCATAATGAAGGCGCAGGAGCCTTGAAGAGCATGAAGTGGAAAGACCTCAAGAATGGTGTAGGCTTCGGACTGTATGCCCGATACAGAGAGGGCACGCTTGGCAGCTCGAAGATGGAGCGATACTTCAAGGAGTTTATGGAGAACGGTGGCGAGACAGGCTTTGTACAGTTGTTCTCGATGCACGACATGGAGAAGAGCTACAAGAGTATCGTAGAGAATGAAACAGCAAAGAACGCAAAGGGTTTGAGCGTGAAGAAGATTAAGGTTAATTTTGTGGAAGTGCTTAAACAAGTTGGCAAGGATATTGAAGCCTTGAATGAGGTGGCTGAGAATATGGCCCGATTTGCCACATATTGCACATCAAGAGACTTCGGACGTTCGGCAGCAAGAAGCGCGTATGACGCAAAGGAGGTGTCTTCGAACTTCAACCGTCATGGTTCGGGCTATGGAGTTCTGAGCTTTAAGAACGGAGAAATGAGCGGTTTGAAAAAGGCAGAACAAAAACTATATGGTGGCTTGTCAGGTTGGCTAAGAAACTACTCGATGTTCTTCAATGCTGGTGTTCAGAGTACAAGTTTACTGTTTAAGAACCTAAAACATGCACCTGTGAGTACAGGTTTAGCAATGATGACTTCTCCTTTCGTTCTTGGATTGTTGTTTACTTTGATAAACAATTACAGAATACAGAATGAGGACGAGAAGGACAGAGGCAATGTGAAGGACCCGTATGGCGAGTTGCCTGAATACATCAGACGAAACAATCTGTGCTTCTATGCTGGCAATGGTAGATTTGTGACTGTACCGTTGGCTATTGAGCTTAGAGCTTTCTATGGTCTTGGTGACTTGGCAGCCGGACAGACATTTGCCAAGAATGTGAAGAGTCAGAGAAACATGGCGATGGATGCTGTGGGCTGTATGTCGCAGCTGTTCCCTGTGGTGGACTTCTTGAATAATCCGAATTTCGAGAAGAGCGTTCCTAATGGAGCTGGCATGATTGGAGAAGCTGTTGCTCCTACTGCTTTGGTTCCAATTATTGAGTGGTATCTTAATAACGACTGGAAGGGTGCGCCAATAAGACGAACGGGCGACAAGGCAGACTTGAACCCTGCATGGCAGAACGCCTATAGCAATGTTCCGGCAAGACTTATAGACTTGAACAAGTGGGTGAACGCCAAGACTAATGACGTTGCTCCTGGTAATCCAGAAATGAAGGGCAACGAGGCTCTTGATATGCTAACTAACCCGTCGGGACTTAGCCATTTCTATGATTCGTATAGTAGTGGTTTTGGAACGTTTATTCAGCGTACTGCTGGCTTGGGCGCAAAGGTTATGACTGGCAAGACAGACGAGATAGAAGTGGGCGACGTGCCATTCTTGCGCTCACTCTTCTATACTCCAAGAGAACAGTCGAGCATGGCGAGAACCAAAGCCAAATGGTATAACTACAAGGAGGAAATGGAACAGACTATCGCCAATAACGACAAGCTGAAATCGAAGAACGTGCCTACGATGAAGAGGATTGAAAATGCTGCTGCATTAGAGAATTTCGAAGGTTCGCCTGAGCAAAGAAAGGTGACTATCATCAAGAATGCGGAAAAGCGAATGAGACACTGGAACACGATGAGAAAGAAGTGGGCCGATGATAAGAAGCAGATGGACTTCGCGAATAAGAATATTGAGATGATAATGCAGGAGGCTGTAGAAGATTTGGATAGGATAGAATAAAGAAAAGAAAAAGTGGTGAACCTTTAAGAAGAGTTCACCACTTTTGTTTACTTGTTATAACTTATGTTCTATGCAAACAGAGCATCAATCTCAGCATTAGACATCACTTCAATATCCTTTTCATTAACAAGAGGGTAAATATCACTACCATCACTTGTATATAGAATTGGAATTGAAGATCCAACGGAAGGTAATGAAGGACTAGTACCAACACCAAGGACTTTTTTTACTTGCATATACAACTTACCTTCTATGGGTCTAAAGGGTATACTCATAGTTCCTTGATAATATTTACCGTCCTTTCTTATTGCAAACTGTTTTTTAGTTGTAAGATAAACAATAGGATAATCACTAGGATTAGAAACCGATTGTTGAAGTATTTCAACATCTCCTATTGGTGTAAATATTTCATTAAATTTGTATACATTAGAATATAGATCATTATCCATATTCTCAATAATGTCATCCAAGCGTTCTTTATCATTAGCTGACATCAAGCCATGCTTCTCACTTGTTGCATCCCACAACTGACCATCAGTAACCTTACCCTTTGCATCCAATGTAGCTACACCATTAGCCACACCCTTCTGCTCCAACTTCATGTAAGGAGATAAGTCCACTGTGGTTGTATACTCACCCATTTTCTCCCACTTGGTTTCATCGTATGTGGCTGAGGTATCACCAGTATAAATATACTCGGCATATATATTTTTACCATTAGGGTCTCTGTTTTCTGAAGCTAAAATATATATACGATTTTTATTAATGCCACTTGTAGGAAGAGCAGAAACAATCTGAAACAGTGTAGTGTCAATGTTATTTGGATCTATTACCTTTGTCCAGCCAAGTGATGTTTTACGCTTAGCCCAATTGGTCAGTCTATAGAAACCAACTCCCTTAACATACCACTGCTGACCCAATGCCAGTTCTGTATCTGTTTCTTCAGGATGACGCAGCTGCCAGTCATGTAGTGCATACAACTCTGTTAAACTTGCCACAGATCTATGACCACCAATATATCGTGCGTCTGTTATTGCAAAACCTGTTGCTGACACATTACTTGGAGCCAGCGTATTTGCTTGTTTTAATGCCATATCTTTTTATGTTTTTAATGTTAAACAATTATTTATGCTATTTCCAGGAATGATTTATCCTTCAATGCTCCTGGGTTTACTGTACGGTATACCAAGTAAACTATTGAAGCACCTGCTGCATTTGTCACTGTTACCTCACTCTTTTCAAAACCTCCATTCAGCAATGGTGTGGCTCCATTCTGTACTATCTTAGTCAACTCACCCATTATCTTTGGATAAGCTATTACATAGTACTGAGCATCTGTTGCCGAAATACCTTCAAGCTTTGCTGTGCGTGAATTATTAAGATCCGTCTTACTCAAACCCTTTATAACATCTGCTGTTATACTTGATGTTGAAGCCAAACCAAAGTAACGGCGATGATAGAAGTGTACACTTGCAGATGCTGTCTTTGTGTCATTGCCACTTGCGGGCTTTACATCTGAACCAACAACCATAAGACCAGTTTTGGCAGCTGCGATAGTTGCCGAGATAGTGGTGTCAGTTTTTACCTTCTCTGGGGTTTTGTATGTTGCAGATGGTGTATTTGCTGCTGGAAGTGCAGTCCAATTACCAGATACACTTGTTGGAACTTTCTGGCCTTCCTTTGCTGCTGGATATAAGAATGAGCCTGTCCATGATGCTTGATAACCGTTTTCAAGTGACAGAGAGGTTGATGGTGAACCCATTGATTCCACTACTGTACCAGCTGCGTTGAACACACTCCATCTGCCTCTGATTTCTGGTGACACAAGAGCGAGGTTACCGTTTTTCACTCCATTAATGAAGTCGGCATTTGCCTTACCCTTTGCTCCGTCATAAGCCGTACCAGATGATTCACCAAGTTTCAATGTACTCTTTGCTACATGAGCCTTCATAAGCTTAGTATACTCTGTAAGGCCTACTTTGTCTAAATACTTTGTCATAACGATTTGTTTAAAAAATTTATGTTACTATTTATCTTTTCATTTATTTCTATGCACTCATTATCTCCCTAATCTCTTCAACAGTCATAGTCTCTGTTGCTGCCACTCCTTTTTCAAGGTCTGCTATCACTTCTTGCACACTTTTCATACCCTCTGCAATATTTCTACCTTGATAGCCTCCAATGCCTATTAGATATTGATAGCCATTTTTGGGATCACTTGGATCAACTTCTTTTGACTCATCTCGTCCAACATATATTACAGAAGCATTTGTTGCATGAGAATTATTGTTACCTACACCAACCGTATCAATAAATGATGGATCAGCATAATTATAAGAACCTTGGGCATGTGAAGCTTTACCATAGGCCTTAGTATTAAAACCCTCTGCATGCGACAAATCGCCCGATGCAATAGTAAATTGACCCTCTGCATGAGATGCATATCCATTTGCACTAGAACCATCACCTTCTGCATGTGAATTATCTCCCCTTGCCTGTGAATTTCCCTGTGCATGTGAATTATCTCCCCTTGCCTGTGAATTAGTTCCCATTACAACAGAACCTTCACCTTCTCCTTTTCTCACTGGCAACCAAGTTCCATTGCTAACTGCTTCAGCAATCTTTGTGACTAATCTTTTTAGTCCTAAACTGTCTACAAATTTTGTCATAATTGTTTGTTTGTTAATTTATTACTAATGTTTGTTAAACTTTATATTTTATCTTTATTTTATTACTCAAACTCTTGCAAAACTGAATATTATATAGTATCTTTGCAATGGGTGGTAAGTTAGACGGTTAATGAAGTACATGCCTTGTGGTGTAGTATCCTTTTTGCCTAACGCTACCCATTTTTTATGTCCTTTTGAAAATAAGCTTTCCTTCTTTAGTTTTCCTTACATATACTTTTACATCATTCATATATGTCTTACTTTTTCTATCATAAAAACGTACAAGCCATAGACCACCACCTAATCCAGAAGTTTTTCTCGTAAATCTTGTATATTTTTTCTTTTTATTAGGAAATTTATCTCTATAAGGTGCGCCTCGAAATACACCATGCTTCCAATATGGTACTCCAATAACTCCATTTGTTATATAAGACTTTACTTTAAGATCAGTAATATTCTGGTGAAGCTCGCCAAATCTATATCTCAAAATTTTACAAGCTATTTTAAAAGTTCCTTTTTTACTTGTCACACGTTTTCCATTAACCCAACTGTAGTTTTTTGAAGTACCAGTAAGGTTATCCGCTGGAATCTTAATTTCTTGTAAATGTATAGTAGTATCTCCCTTTGTATATGGAGTAAACATTTTAAAACCACATGAAATATTTGGATATCCTATTAAGTGTATAAAATGAACATATTTAGCTTTTGTGTTAGTAAGTACTGTTCCTGATGATTGATATGTATTACTTACATCTTTATCCGTAGTATCACGAATAATTATATTAAATGTCTCAACTTCATTATCACTCCATATTGTTATACATGGATGTCCACGAAAAGCATATATTGTTCCCCAATCATACGATTTTGGATTTATTGACTTACCAATAACTATCTGTCCATAAGATCTTTTCTTAGAAACTTTCTTCTTAAGAAGAAGTTTCATATTGTCAGTATATCTTTTAAGGCCTTTATCATCTACAAACTTATTCATTTTATGTCTCCTTTCTCTCCTACTATTTCTTCGATTTCTTTTTCTGTTATTCTCTCAATCGCAATACCATTCAGAATATCATCTGAGAGTTTGTCTTTTGTTATTGCACCAGTGGCAATCTTATCCTTAGTTATACTTCCGTCGGCCAACTTCTTCTCAGTGACCGACTTGTCGTTAAGGTCGGCAGTTTTGATTAATGGGACCTTAGAACCGATTTTAGGGTCTTCTCTAAATGTAGGCATATTTAATTTCTTTTGGTTCGGTAGATGTGAAAATTTGTAGACCGACGGTTTCGGGGAGGATGGTAAGGCGGAGCTTGAAGGAGGTCGTATCTTTGTGACGTCGGATAGGCACGCGCGGATTGGAACCATCGGAAACACGTTGCCGGATGATGAGTTTGCCGGGGCGTTTGAGGGTGACGATGAGGTAGATGTCACGCTTAAACTGAACTTCGGGAGTGATCCAGGCAAGTTCTTCGGGAGAGTATGATGCAGTGAGAGTGTACATAACTATACGGACTGTTTGGAGCCTGTCAGTTGGACTGCAATAGCTAACATTGCTTGCGCACGTGGGTCTTGGTAGGCGGTAAGCAAGAGGTAGGCAATGTAGTAGATGAAGGCAGACTCGTGGATGGTTGGAATATCTACGGTGGTATCATCAGAAGAAGTGTCGATGTCGGAAGCTATACCGATATAGACAATCTCGGCAGTGTCGGTAGAGGTGTAAGGCTGAACAAGGATTCTCGTAGGAGAGCCTTGCATGACAGTGGCGAGAGGTCGGTTGAGAGTACCCTTTGCAGTGTCGTCGAACATGAGCATGGCGTCGTCGGAGGTGTCGAGAATAGGTATGGCAGCCTTGTGCCATGACGAGAGACGTACGCGAGATAAGGTGACGGTGGAAAGAGACAAGGGGATGGTGATGGTGGCGATGTCGGAAAAGCCATCATAGGGGGTGATAGTGAGTGTTGTAACACTGGAGGAGGATGAGGAGCTTGGAGAGGAGGAGAGGGTGACGGATTGGGAGGTGGCTACGGCAAGCCATCGGCGTGCGTCGTTGATTTTGGCACGTATGATATTATCCATGTAGGAATCCTCTCCATTGTCGGCAAGCTTGGCATCCTCATGAGTCTCGTGGTCGATACACCATTTTACTTTGTTGATGATTTCGGAGATAGTCATAACTAATGTTTTAAGAAACTACTCGCCAAGGGATAGTTTGGGGAAGACGATGCGTTCCTTAGCTGCAAAAGCGAGAGCCTTGGCAGGACTGGTGAAATTCTTGGAGTAGTTAGTGTTGACGTAGACAAGAAGCTCGTCGGGGGTTGTGACGGAATCGACACTATCCACCTGCTTCTTGGGCGTTGGCTCGGGAGTTGGGACGGGGTCTTTGTCGTCGGAGGTTTTGATTTCGCGGATCAACACCACAGTACCAGACTTGAAAAGCTCACTGCTCTCAAGAAGGTCTTGATAGTACTTGCCCTTAAGAGATAATTCGGGACAAGTGCCTGTAATGATATTACCACCTGTGAACTCGTAGTGAACCTTGTTACCACCTGCACCAACGAGAGTATGATGACTATTGTTTAGTGCCTCTTTTAATCTATATATCTTAATCATTGCGTTTTGGAATTTTAAAGATAAGCCTCGCTGAGACATTAGCGAGCAAAGCCGTTGCTCAGCGAGGGCTTTACGGAAATAAAATAATCTTTAGGCTGCTACGTCCTGACCCTTGTAGAGTTCCCACTTGGTGCCGTTGTAGTAGTAGACGGTACCCTTGTCGTACTGAACATCGCCAGAGACGTAGTCCTCGGTAAGGGCAACCTTCATGCCGTTAGACGGAGTTGCGGGGAGTTTGGGAGCAGAGATGATAGTGGTAAGAGTGGACCCGCCAAGCTTAGAAATCTTTTCCTCAGGACCAACAAGTATAGAGTTGTAGCCACGGAGAGCGATACAATCGGCCTCCTCGTGAATCCAACGCTTAGCGTCGCGGATAGCACCTGCACCCTTAGACATGTCGTTGGTGCGCTCCTTGTTGGCAACACGAACGTAGCGACGACTCGCCTTAAGGTCGATGATAACGGCAAAGTCCGCCATGTGCATAAGGTCGAGAGTCTGATCCCAAACAACATCAAATTTACCGAAGGTGTCCTTGATACGCTTGAAGCTAAGGTCGAACTCGTCGTGATTGATGATGTCGTTCTTGCCATCCTTGTCAATCTTCATCTTCTCCATGCGCTCGATGAAGTTCTTACCAGCGAAGACGTAAGCATGGTTATTTTCTGCAAATTCTGTAAACTGGAGCTTTGAGAGAGCAATCCAGTCGGCCCACTCCTGAACGTCGCCAATAGCATACTTATTTGTAATCTGAGGCAGAATACCCTCTGCAATGTAAACGTCCTCTACAGCACCATCCTCGGTGAGCACCTTGAAGCGTCGCTTAGTACCAAGCCAGTAAGAACGCTCGGCGCGGAGGTTGTACTTCATGATAGCGTCAGCCTTGAGGTCGTTGACGGAGATAGGTACCTTGGTCTGCACCTTCTCGAAGTCGGTAGTAAAGAGAATGTTGAGCAGCTTCTTCTGCACACAAACCTCCTTCTCGCGAGGCTGTGCGTTCTCGGGCGGAACCATGAGCTGCGACTCGCTTGCAGCTGTTGCGCCAACGAGGAATGTTGAACCAGAAGGAATGTCGGGGCAGGTCATACTGTCAAGGTCGTCGGCAGGAGTGCCATTGTTCTTAGCCTTGCCGTTGGTAGCCTGGAGAGTGACCTTCTTGCCGTTGGATTCGATAACGTAAAGCTGAAGCATACCCTCGCGCACGGTATTAGAACCTTCCTTGTAGCCCTCAACGTCGGGAACGTAGACAGTAGAGCACTTGTAGAACGGACGGAGAGAACCAGAGAAGTTGGTAGAGTTAAGCTCGATGGTGTCGCCACCAGTGATTTCGGCAGTAGTCTTACCATCGAGAGTCTCGCCACCGATGCGCATGTGTTTGTGAGTCCAGTTCTTGATAGGAACCTTAGTGGCAACCTGTCGGGCGATACTGAGAAGCGGAGTCTTGTAGGGGTAGAATTTGACAATGTTAGTATCCCATTCATCGTCAATCATGCCACCCTCTTTGAGCTGGGTGGATGAAGCCTGAGAGCCAGTCAAATCCTGTCCGTCCTTTTTGCCACCGGGACTGTTGAGGTCGCTCTTGCCAGGCTCAACGGGTTCGTTGGCAGCAGCCTCAGCAGAGGAAGCCGGGTCAGGACCCTCGCCGCCAATCTGAGGCGCAACATTGTCGCCAACAGCCATGAGCGACGAGC
>ERZ1035014.51-NODE-51-length-70608-cov-33.492367_pt1 | contig 70608 bp, 112 predicted proteins | sample MGYA00520620_ERZ1035014 | MGnify/ENA primary metagenome ERZ1035014 (study PRJEB33766, sample SAMN09781744) | gut metagenome | biome: gut microbiome | host: Homo sapiens | place: Madagascar | study: EMG produced TPA metagenomics assembly of the PRJNA485056 data set...
ACGAAAGAGGAAATTGCCCAAAAGAACCAAAGAAAAGCGTTTTGGATAAAACTTGGGGTTGCTACATGTATCGGGCAACAGATGAAATAAGTGGAGACGCGAAGTGGCACCCGTCTATCCACATGCCGAAAGAAGCGGCGCGTATCTGGCTTAAGGTCACAGATGTAAGGGTGGAACGGTTACAGGATATTGACGAGGATGGAGTGTGGGATGAAGGATTTAAATTTAAACCGCCATGCTTAACCAGAGTATCAGCAGATGGACATACTTGCGATTTAGATGGTCCATGTACGAGCAGTATTAAATATTGTGACATGACTATGGGAGAGTTGTTTGGTAGGGAATTATGGAATAGCACAATTAAGAAATCCGATCTTGACAGCTACGGATGGGATGCAAATCCGTGGGTATGGGTTATCGAGTTTGAGAGATGCGACAAAGAAGGGAGAGTCGAAGATGGTAGAGATTAGCATGGTGGACGCAATCGGAGAGCCTGCAATGTATGAGCAATTAGCAGAGGAATGCAACGAACTTGGGAAAGCAGCACTTAAGCTGGCGCGGGTATTGCGCGGAGAAAATCCTACACCGCTGACAGAAGAAGCATCGAGAGCTAAAGTGATCGAAGAATTTACCGATGTAGCGCAGGTCACAGGAGAGCTTGGCTTAATCATCGATGTGGATCAACAGGATAAGAAGAGAAGAAGATTCTGGGAAAGATGGGAGAAAAAGGACGATACAAGAATCACTGAAATATCCGTTGCAATTAGGAAAAGTAAAGCAACAAGACCTATTATCAATTATGACTATGCCGATCTAATACAACCCATAAAAATGTGGGAGTGCCCAACATGCCATGCTCATTATAGTTATATAGACCACAAAACTGGTTATTGTATGGCTTGTGGTCAGCACATTGATTGGACGAATGAATCAATATTGAAATGGAGAAGAGCGCATGGAAAAGGAACGCTGTGATAATTGCTTATATGAGTATGCCTGCGACTGGAGCAAGGCAGGAGAAGAACTGAGATGCGAGGATTGGAAGCCAGAAGATGTGCGTATGGAAAGGGATGTCAATGAGTAGAGTAATGGATAAGCTGATCCAACTGAAAAAAGAATATGCAAGCTACGGTGAATACGATGGAGTCTACGCAAAAGAAGTACAGGGGATGATTGATGAGCTATTAGATGATCTTAACGAGGACAAAAAGCCGCAAAAGATTCTGTGTCAGCCTCAAGCATATGGAACACCGTGGTTGTGCCCGGCCTGCGGAGCCGATCAGGCAAAGACGGAATTTTTTAACGCTGATGGATCTATACCGAAAGAAAAGATTACATTTTGCTGGGAGTGCGGGCAAAACTGGACTGGCGTACCAATGTATGACCTTTAAAATATGGGAAGAATGTGAAAAATTAAGATTTGGAGGCAGAGATTGTGGACGAAATTTACAGAGTTGTACGCTATATAAGATCATGCAGAAAAGCAGAAATTGATTGTACAGTTACAATCGATAAAAAGGAAACGCATTTGATACTAAACGCACTGTCCAAACAGATCCCTATGAAGGTAAATGAGATACATGTCGATGAATATGTTTGCCCGGCATGTGGCGCAGAAAACCTTAATGGAGATTTTAAGAAGATATGCTATCACTTCTGCCCGATGTGTGGACAGGCAATTTATCAAGAAGATTAAGATTTGGAGGAGTGAAGGATGAATAGGATTACGACTAATACCCCTGTCAATGCTATGAGCATAATCGAATTGGCTCATGGGAGAAGGTATAGAAAATGACAGGACGCGGAAAAGCAATACTAAACAAGGCATATCAGCAAGGGTGGCTCGATGGATTTGATTTCTCAATATTTATTCAAGACATAGCGATATCTGAAAACGGATATGTTATCGATACTGGAAATTGGGAGAATGTAAACGCTGAAGTGGCGTTGCGATTGGCGGAGAGAATTAAAAGACATCCGATTCTTTGGAACCTTTTCTTTAGGATTGCGTAAAAGATAACGTGGAGGAAAAATGTCACAGGAAGAAAAATATAAGTTGGCGCTATTTGCAGTAATACGTAACAGCACAGTGATGCCGCAAGGTGTCAAGCTGGGAAAAACTATGCACGAAATAAATACAATGGCCGTTGCAGTGATGGCAAATATTATGGAGTCATGTGATTTTGAAAAGCTGAAAGAATCATATGAGTCTGTGTAAAACTAAGAAATGGATGCATTATATGCACCCAAACAAATTTTTTAGAAATGTAGATATGCTGACTGAGACATATGCTCCAGGAGGAGTAAAAAATGGGAAACGAGGAGAAATTCTATGACTAAAAAACTTATCGAAGAATGCATTGAAAAGTATTATCTGGATGAAGAAATGTACTATTCTGAGTGCCGTGAAGACGAAAAAGGCGATGATATTTCAATGAAAGACGAGCTTACGGAGATTTTGACTGCTAAGCAGGTGCCGTTCCAGATAAGCAAAGAGGAAGGATTTGATTCACCGGGCTATGCGAACAGTTTTCTCGCCGTTGCATTTATTGACGAGAATGGAGAACTGTGCCTGTCAACGGTTTGCCTTGAAATTAGGTGATTAACTATGAAATTAAGAGGAAAAAGAAAGGAATAACGAATGCCAGGTAAACCGGGTTGACCGCCAAGCGTGATTAGTGGCGAGAACAAAAGGGCTGACAGTAGCGTGAAGGAGATATGAGTGGGAACTATTTTGTGAAAGCCATATTGAAGTAGCATAGGAAGCGTGAAGCCCTATCCACGATACAGCATTTGTAGCGTGGTGTTATGACGAAGAAAAAAGTGTGTTGGATCAGTGCGGGAGTAAGCAGCTTTATGGCTGGATATTTAGCAGGTGATGTGGATGAGTGGTTGTACATAGATATTGCCGATCAACATCCAGACAGCATACGATTTATACGGGATTGTGAGGCGGCAATCGGACAAGAGATACAGATTCTGAGATCTAAGGAATATAGCTGCGTTGAAGATTGTGTGAAAGTATTTGGAGGATTTAGAGCCCCCAACGGATTTTCACCATGTACAAACTGGCTGAAAAAGCGAGTACGAAAAGAATGGGAATTGGAACATCAAGGATATGATTTGACGTATGTCTGGGGATTTGATCTGAAAGAACGAGATAGAGCAGATAGAACCATAGAAGCGAATTCTCAGGCTGAGCATGAGTTCCCACTAATTGAACGGAATTTGTCGAAGGAAGAAGTTCATGGATTGTTTGAACGGACCTTTTCTTTCCGGCGGCCGGTCATGTATGACATGGGATATCCCAATAATAATTGCCGTGGCTGCGTAAAAGGAGGCATGGGTTATTGGAATAAGATCCGAAGAGACTTCCCAGAAGTTTTTGAAAGTTGAGCAAGATTGGAGAGGCAAGTAGGATATGCAATTTTGAAAGATAGCAAAGGAAAGCCGGTCTATCTCGATGAATTAGACCAGAATCGTGGCAACATGAATGCAGAAATATTCCCGGATTGCGGAATTATGTGTTACTTAAGTTTAAAACAATAATCATGGAGGAAGATTTATGAAAGTATGGATTACCAAATATGCCCTCACCCGTGGCATATTTGAGATGGAAGTAAAAAGTACGAGTAGAGATGGATCTACTGTTTATGGAAACGCTTGGGATGAAGCATATGGCAGTAGGGATTGGTACAAGAGAAAAACAGATGCCGTGAAACGTGCTAAAGAAATGCGGAAAAGAGAAATTACCAGATTAGAGAACAAAATCAAGAAGTTAAAAGAGAAAAGATTCGAGTAAAGGAATAACAATGTACGCGATACTAAATACTAAAACTAAGAAATTCGTATATGGGACCGATAAGTCCAATGGGTGGCCGTTCTATCAGCGTGAAAGCAGTGAGCAGATGATTACCTACAGTGATCCGGAAATTGCGAAGATCGATTTCCGCAGAAGAGGATGCGGTGATGAGTATAAAATCGCTAAAGTCAGCATAAATATAGAACAGATACTCCCGTAAAAGTGAGGTGATACAAATGATTGAGTATATGGAGAATGGGGACAAAAAGTATACCTGTGATCTTTGTAAACGTAAATACGGCGTACTGAATGGTCATAGCTATAACGGTGGGTTCTGCAAAATCAAAATCCGTGAAGAGATGGACGTATGCCCCACCTGCTTTGATGCAATAGAGAGATTTGTAGAGTTTAGACGTGATCACTCAAAAAAATAAGAAAGGAACAAGATGCTGCCGGCCGGCATAAAGGATATCCTAGCTTCTTTCAAAACATGGGAAAATCTAAAAATGAAGAAATCATGGCTCGATGCATCTTAAGAGCAATTAACAATAGGATGCTTCGAAGCGGAATTATTGATGAGGATACTAAGAAACGGATAGAAAATCGCATTCAGAGGTTGAAAATTGTCAGTAATTGATTGAAAAACAATTATGCAGGGGATATAATCAAATTGATTTTGCCCCTGCATTTTTTGCAGGAGGACATTATGGATATATATAAGGTAAGGCAGCTTTTAAAAGGGCAAAGCATCTTTGACATCCCGCTACGGGTTGTCTATTATGTGCGTGTCAGCACGGATAAGGAGGAACAGAAAAACTCAACTGTAAACCAGGACACATTTTTTGAGGAGCTTATCGCCTCTCATCCGGCGTGGACTTTTGTAGGTAAATATATCGACGATGGTGCATCAGGAATTATGGCAGATAAGCGAGAAGATTTCCAGAGAATGATCAGTGATGGACAGAATCAAATGTATGATTTAATCCTCACAAAAGAAATCTCCCGTTTTGCGAGAAATACCCTGGACAGTATCCGGTACACCCGATTGCTCTTAAATTGTGGAATCGGTGTCTGGTTCTATACTGATAATGTGAATACGATCAATGAGGACGCAGAGCTTCACCTAGCGATATTGTCCAGTATCGCCCAGAACGAAAGCTTAAAAACCTCTACAAGAGTCCGAATGGGACATGCCCAATCCATAAAACGGGGAGTAGTAATGGGGAACTCTATGCTTTATGGATACAACAAAGATCATGGCAAGCTTGTTATTGATCCTTATGAAGCTGAAATGGTCCGATCAATCTATGAGAAATACGCAACAGGAGTGTATACAACCCCTATGCTTGAACGGGAAATATATGCATCTGGATACCGAAATCATTATGGGGAAAAGATCAGCAGGACAGTAATCGGGCATATTATTACAAATCCCAAATATAAGGGATACTACGTCGGCGGAAAAGTAAAAATCATTGATATGTTCACGAAAAAGCGGAAGTTTATCCCGAAAGACGAGTGGATCATGTATAAGGATGAGACAGGTGAAAGGGTTCCGGCAATTATTGACGAGGAAACCTGGGAACTGGCGAATAAATATTTCGTTGAACGAGGTGACGCGATCAAAGCTCGCAGGAAGGTATGCACAACGCCAAATACATTCACTGGGAAGATATATTGTGGGACGGATGGCGCTCCATACTGGTTAAAACATCGCGTTTTACGAGGCAAGGATGATTCAACCTGGTATTGCAGTGATAAGCTAAAAAACGGAACAGATAGCTGCAAATCATTCCCGATAAAAGAGGATGAAATACGGTCAATGGTAGTAGATCTTATCACACTTTCTCCTTCTGATATCCAGAAATACTGCGAGATGTATCTGGAAATGTTGCGGAAAAGTATCGACTCATCTGTAGATAAATCTGCTAAGATTGCAGAACTGAATAAGGAGATCGAGAATAACATGGCGAAGAAGCAGAAACTTCTCGATTACAACCTCCAGGGCATTTTATCCGATGATGAGTTCATTTCCAATACCAAATTGCTGAATCGAAAGATCGAGCGTGCTCAGTCCCTAATAGATTCTTTCACTTCTAAGTCACCAGTAGAGCTAAAATCGAATAGCGTACTGGACAAAGCGGCTAAGCTGCTGAATGATTTTTCTGGCGTAAAATCGGAAGATCTGGACAACAAGATAGTGGATGAATTGATCGATAAAATCGTCATTACACCACAAGATACCGATTATGCCAGTGTTGAGTTTTATCTGAAAACTTCCGAAAAAGTACATAAAACTTATGATCGGAAAGCTGTGCTCCGTAATGACAACCTTTTAAATATTATGTTACCAGTGCGGAGCACAGTATTTTACAGGCATCCGCGGCACCTTTACGGGCATGAGACCGAAATTCGCTATGATTATCGCTTGGTTATCTAAGTAAACAAGGGGAGCAGGGGCAAAATCAAGTTTAAAACAGTTCTGATTATTCAGACAATTGGGCAGAGAAAAATCTCTGCTTTTTTTGCGTTTAAAAGTATGTTTTTTAGGGGCGATGTGCTATGATGTATTTAGAAAATATAAGGGGGATTATTATGGTTGTATTAATTAGTTTGTTAGGATGCTTGTCGGTGATCTGTATGGGAATAGCATTATTAAGTTTACCCATCATGATGCTCATGAAAAAAGGAGCTAAGAAATCTTTGCTTTTTTTCGGAATATCATTTTTTGCATTTATTGCTTTAATGGTGATTTATGTCAAGGCAATTCCGGAAAGCACAAAAGAGGAGATTAGGATTCAATCGGAAGAGAGAGCTAAAGAAAAAGCAGAAGAGGAAGCAAGAAAAGAAGCTGAGAGTTTGAGCACCGCTGAAACCACTACTGCCGAGGCATCAACCGAAATGGAAACTGAGCCTCCTACAGAAGCCGTTACAGAGACAGCGCCAGAAGCCACTACAGAAGCCGTTACCGAAGGATCGACCGAACCGAGTGCGGAAGAAACTACCACATCATCGGGAGATCCTTTGATGGATTCCTTAAAGTCCATTCTTTCAGATAAGGTTGCTGAAGAGGCCTATGACCTTATTGTAAATCAGATTGGATTTTCCGGAGCTCGCTATAAAGGAAAGAATTCTATGGGAAATGATAACTATGACTTTGTTTCAGACTCATTCAGTTTTACTTTAACAGCCAGTGATGACGTATACAGGATTTTCCAGCCTGGCGGTGGAGCAACTTTTTATTCTGATGGAGCAGTAAAACACAAAGTTTCTGATTATGTGAATACAAGCAGCAGTATAGATCAATACGATGCAATATGTTACATGCAGATTGCGGAAGAAATTGTTAAGGGAAATTTAAAGGATCCCAGATCTGCCAAATTCCCGTCAATTGTTACCAATTCAAGCGAAATTGGTATGCAGAAGAAGGGCGATATCGTTGGGGTTCAGAGCTATGTGGACGCCACAAATTCATTTGGTGCCAAGGTGAGGACAAAATGGCTGGTGGAATTTGAAGTGGTAGACTTATCAAAGTATTCTTACAAAACTGTTTACATAAAAATTGGAGATAGTACGGCAGGAGAATATGTCGATTTAAACTAGGGGGCATTAATATGGCGTTAATAACATGTACGGAGTGCGGAAAGGAATTTTCGGATAAAGCAGCTGCGTGTCCAAACTGCGGTTGCCCAACGGAATGTGTTCTTCATGAAATGAATCAGACGCAAAAAGCAGATGAGGTAATAAAGTGTCCATATTGTGGTTCTGAATCCATAGATGATGATGGATATTGCAATGACTGTGGGCTGAAAGTTTTGAATAAGAAAACAGAATCAAATCAAACGGAATCGAATTTTTATATGGAGTGTCCTAAATGTGGGACATATAATCCGCCGGGTACAATTCATTGCGCTTGTTGCAAATATCGATTCACTCAGAAAGAGATTGAAGCCAATCAGGTAAAAGAAGAATTTAACGGGATGTACCGGTATTCACTCTTTGGTAAAAAAATAGAAGTACGGTGTCCAAGATGTAAAAGTGAAGACTGCTCGCCATATCAGGAACAGAAAATAATACCTGGGAAGACAAAAACAAGATATGCGTTAAACCTCAATCCTCTCAAGCCATTTACCGTATTAAACAAAAAAGAGAAAGTCATAAGACGGGATAGAGTCGTGACTGATGAGAAGTATGTATGTAACAAGTGTGGGAAAATTTTTTAGTAGCTTTAAAACGAAAGAAGCCTCCGCATAATACGGAGGCTTTTCTCATGTCTGTTTGTCTTGCGTTTGCATTTGCAAGGAAAATAGTTTCAATAATAAAATCTTCATTATTAAAGAAATTCGGATCACCCCTGCACGTATCCGCAAAACCAGATTAAAAATTCTGAAATATATGTATTTATGTTAGCACATAACTGAATAAACGTCAATGCTGAACCGCCTGGGGACAAATCGGAAAAAATTCGATACCCCCGGGGGTGCCTGTTTTACAGGTGAAAATCCGTTTTTCAATTTTCGAAAAATCATTGCCGAAAATCCGAGCCATATTTCTCGCGGATCCAGTCACGGTCGGATGCTCTCCGGACTGAGTACCGCCCAGCCCATGCACCGGCAGAAGTCCCCGGTCCACTCAAGCTCATTCATGCAGAATAAGGCGGCCGGCATAATCATGTCAGCAACAAACGGCAAACTCGGAATAACCTTCGGCTTTTCGTGATTGAATCGCTCATAAAAGTTCTGGAGCTGTTCGAGCATATAGGAATAATCTTCCTTATCACAGCATCCGAATGTGATCAGAAATGGGGTGTGCTGTCCCTTTATCGTCTTGAAAAGAGTACACACATAAGAGCGGCGCTCCGTCATGGTAAGTTTGAACTGGACACCGTCAAACAGATCCACGAACTCTTTCTTCTGAGAATCCCGGATAAAGCCCTTAAGAACAAGATACATGTTCTTATCGACTTCGCGAGGATGTGAACGGCGGGAATCTCCGGTGTTAAGTGTGTAGTGATTGAAGCTTTCTATCATGCATTTTTCCTCGATTTTAAAATTTTTTCTTCCGCAGCGACCAATCGGAAAATTTTTGATACCCCCCGGGGTCCCGATTTTTGATCCGGAATTTCATTTTCAGGATTCGAAAAATACTCATTCTCAAATTTCCCTCAAATTTCTCCCAAATCCAAGGGTGATCTTAATAGACCCTATACAGTCCATATCACCGTGACGGAGCCGCCACGTTATCATGCGATCATTTACATATAGGCTTTAAATGCCACGCAAAACGGTTTTAATATGTTACATGCAGAACTTTATGCCTACACACAAGAAACCGCAGCAAAAGCCTTTTAAAAGCGTGTAATCATTTGTAGCGTACCACGCACGGCGGAGGATGTCAAGCGCTACATAGGGCAGCAGCGCCCAAAGCAGGGCGCATTATACCGACGTGTTTCCATCCGTTTCGACTCTGTCCAGATGCTCTATGATGCTTTTATACAGCTCGTCCACGTCATCAAAACGGGCGTATGAGATCCCCAACGCTGCAGCGATGCCCTCAAGACGTCCATGCACATGTATATAAATGGCGCTGTCGTGGTGTCTTTTAGTCCATTGTAAGATTCTATAGGCTGTCTCTGCCTCTGATCGTGCCATAGATCTATTCATTTCCTGCACCTCCTTATAAACTCTCTACGTGGATCACTCCACCATAGCACTAAACCCAGGCATTACGCCCGGGCGAGTCATTAAATAATAGCGGTTGTTCTGCCGGTCCGCCTCCGGGCTTGTACTGGCTTTATCGGTTCCCAGTCAACGCCGTTTTGATATGCCCCCTTGCGGGGATCCTGGAAGGAAAACGGAAAACACCCAGAAATACCGGCGGCGGACTGAACCGCCCACGCCTAAAGCGTCACCGGGAAAATTGTCTATTTTACGCGATACCAAGACCGCGCAAGAATTCTGTGTTTACGTTCTGCCAGCATGACGGAATCAGACTTGTATAACCGCATACGGTGCGCAAGTGGTACAGATGCCGTTGCAATCCGGACAAAGGACACCACACGGAAGCCCCGCAGCCGGAACCAAGAACCGGGATGCTGTACACGATCCCATCATACGCCCACAGATCCCATCCGCCGGTGTTGGCTACAAAAACGCCACTTTCCACGATTTTCCGCACCTGCTCAGCCCACAAAGCGCCCATAGAATCAAAATCATATTTTCCCATGCTATTTTACCTCCTGCATTACTTCGCAAAGCCAGCGGACGCCATAGCCGCCCACAAATGCACATATAACAGCTATAAAATTCATCATTATAATTCCTTCTTTCTTTCCGGAAACACCGCCGCCCGGTATCGGGCCGGGCTTGCATCCCCTGCGGCGGTCTAAAATGTTGATTTCTGATAAACAACATTTTTTAAATATTCAATCTTTTCCTCGGTTGTCATATCTGCATCTGAAACATGCAAATATACATTTAAAGGAACCATGTTATATAGACGGTACAACCGTTCAAATTCTGGCATATTGTCAAGCCATTTTTCCCAATTGGCGCGGCTTGTGTCTGCTACATGCTCGATCTTTAAAAGGTCAGGGCCTGGAACGTATGAACCCGGATTCACATACCATGTGATTTTTCCACATTCAGCAATGTGTGCAATCATCTTGTAATCTCCATTTTCAATCACAGCTTTGTTACAAACGGTTGTACCGTTTCCAAGGCATCCCATGAACAATTCAAATTTTTTCATATGTTTTCTTTCTTCCCTTTCACCCTGGGAGCCGGGGAGTTAATGCCGCCCCGGGAGTCGAACCCGGGAAGCTCCAAACGGCTTAATACTTCATCGGTTTCTCGTAACGGATAATGGCGACCTCCTCGCCGGTGCTCTGGAGATGTCCAAAGCCGTTAAACATCGGACCCGCAAGCCCTAACAGTAATGGCTGTCCCTGGAGCTCGTCCCGTGTACGATCACTGTAATGGTATCCATATATGAGGCTGTTGAACTCCTCCGCGGTTTTAATCTCCGCCGGAAGATCATAAACACATTTCATTCCATTTGATTCTGTTCCAATAATCATATATATCCCTTTCTGCCTGCCATCATCAGCGGACCGGCGGCACCCGATCCGGACGCCCACAAGGGCGTTTCGGCTTTATTCTGCGAACGCTAACCGCTCAACCTCTTCTATAAGCTTTTTGCGGTTTTCTTCGGTTGCTTCAAACATCCATGCAAAGTCGATAACCTGACGCTTTCCATCATCTGATAATTTGGTCTGTGGATTGTAGCGTCCCCAACAAGCACCCTTTCCGCCGTCCTCGGTTGCGAACACGTCAATGCTCCAATAGGTTTCAAGAATGCGGTCGATGTATCCGTGTTTCTTCCAGAGGTACGGGAGAGAATAATTGTGTCCGGAATAGGTGCCCTTGACAAGCTCGATCTGGATCTTTTCGCCTTTTGCGTTAAGCTCTGCAAATGTGATAAGTTCACGGGTTTCACTCGTTTTTTCTACTGTGTATTTTCTCATGGTTTATATCTCCTTTTCTGTGTTGGTTGTTTTCTTTAACTGTCCTTATTATATCATTGCGCAAGTATAAATACAAGCCGGAATATTATACAAATATATCATTGTGCAAGCATCTAAAAATTGTGCATATTTTATAGTTGCGCAAGTATATATACATATGCTATACTATAAAAAATGAAAGGGGGCTTTATTGTGCCAAGACCAAAGAGAGAGGACGGGAGAAACTCCCGGACCATAGCGAGCAATAAATACAACGAAAAGGCCTATGACAGAATAAATTATGTTGTACAGGCTGGATATAAGGACGTTATAAAAGCGGCAGCGGACCACGCCGGGCTTTCTGTCAATGCCTATATAACACAAGCCGTTACCGAAAAAATGGAGCGCGAGGCGGGGAGATGATCCCCGTCTTTTTTCTTTACCGCTCCCAGTAGTACCCGGAACCGTCTTCCGTCACGATCATAGCGCCGCTGTCTGTGGTCTGGATGTCCACAACCTGGGACATATTAACCATGTTAAAATGGGCGTATGTGCCGAACGTTGCCGCTGTGAGTGCCATTCCTGCTAAAAATCCTAATAATGCTTTTTTCATAATCGTTCCTTCTTTCTGGTGGTGCCGCCGGATCAGCTCCGGCGGACGTTGTTATTTGCTAAACTCAATTTTGCCATTGGACAGGCATTTGCACGCGTACTCGAAGCCCTCCCGGAATGCGTTGGATTCGACCTCTTTACAGCTGTCACAAAACAGGGTATAAAATTCGTCTGCGAGGTCAAGCGATAGCGTCCCCTCGATTCGCTTCACCAGCTCCGCGCCGGTGTCGAAATACAAGGCACTTTCTGCGTGATCCTCGGCCCATTTTTCGTAAATCATCTTTGCAAATTCGTTCATAATTCTATGCCTCCTCAACTAATAAATAATTTAAATAGTGTGTTGCCGTGTTCGCCAGGCGTTCGTCAAAATCCAGCAGATCCAGCTTGTATTCCGGCCGATACCCGTGGAACTCTTTATAGGCAAGTTCCACATCTCGGAGATTGTACAGGTCCGAGAGCTCCACCAGGATCTTGTGGTAAAGGTATTTCCGGCTCCATCCGAAATTTGCCATGATCGCGTCACACTTCCAGTTGTTGGAAAAGAACCACTTTGTCATGGGAATTTGCCGCTTGCCTGCTGCCGGGGTCGGTGACTCCGGGATAGTGGCGCGTTCCTTGGCTTTTATGGCTTCTTCCATCTCGTGGAAGCGCTTGACATATTTTGCGGTAAAGATGATTCCCTTTTCACCGTTAAACTTGTTTGCCAGGAAATCGCAGCCGAGGCGGGTTACTTTGTAACAGGTGTTCTCTTTGCCGCTTGCGTCGCTGTAAGTGGATTTAATAAAATAATCACTCGGCACTAAATTGTGTTGAGTTAAAATCTCCACAATTCCCGAAACGTGTTTTCCTTTTTGCTCTTGCCCTTCCAACTTCCTCAAAATGCTGCTATGCCTCATGCCTATCATATTAGCGATTTCGAGAGTCGTTATAGTTTGTTCTATCTCTTTCATCTTTGTTTCTCCTTCCGTGTTGCTTTATGTCTATATAATAGCAGATATAAGGCACAAAAACAATATGGAATACTGCATAAACATAAGGCACAAAATACGCGCGTATTTTGTTAAAAATGTATAAGGCACAAAAATATTACTTTTGTATTATATAGGGTAGAAAAACTATAAGTTGACATAAGGCACAAAATAATATATAATATGTAAAAAATAATAAAGGAGTGCTTAGCGATGGAAGAAAAGAAAACAAGTGAAAGCCAGAGAAAAGCCATATATAAATATGATGATAAATTCGAGCGGGTTAACTGTCGGCTTGCCAAAGGCACAAAAGAACGTATTACATCATTAAAATATAGTATAAACGATTTTATAAAACTGGCAGTTGCGGAAAAATTAGAACGCGAGGAAAAAATTTTGAAATAAGGCACAAAAAACTATTGACATATAAGGCACAAAATATTATAATAATAACTGTCAAGAAGAGAAAACGACAGGAGGAAAACAGCATGAGCGAAATAGCATGGAAGTATGAAAAGATAGAGAAGCGTGTCCGGTCCGGTGAAAGTAAGATCTTCCAGAACTGGCACGAAAATACCGGGGTCAGCGTCGAGGCGTTCCTGGATGCCGTGAAATGGCTGTCAGAGGATCCGATGCTTGACGGTTACCGGGTGACCCGGGAAATAGGCTGTAAGCGCAACGGCGAGCTTGTGAAGATCCGGCGCGTATATGATTGCGGAACCGGGCTTGTAGGCTTTTATGAGCTGAAAAGCGGCATGGAATGCGGTGGCAGATGGCCGTCAGTCAATATTAACGACAGATTTTAAGGGGAGGGGATTGGCTGTGGAATCCCCGTGGGGCATGCAATACGACATCAACGAGATATTAGCAGGAGACAAAGAACCACAGTTCCGGACATGGGACAATAGCGGAGTGCGGTATATCACTTTAAAGGTATGGGAGGATTAGTCAATATTTATTACAACATGTCCGTGTGTAGCGTTCGCATTTCTGACGAAAACCCGTTTTTGAGTGTTGTGAAGACGGAATACCGCACAAAATAATGCACTTATACAATACAAAATATTGTGCAAAATATATAATGCACTTATAAAGTTGACAGTATAATGCACTTATGATAAAATAAAGAAAAAAGGAGCGTGATAAAATGGAAGAATTGAAAACGACAGAAGCTCAGAGAAAAGCAGTTAGGGAATATGAAAAAAAGAATGATCGCATCAATGTTATTTTCCCGGCCGGAACAAAAGATAAAATGAAAGAATTGGGAATTGAAAAGCCGAATACTTTTATTAAAGAAGTTGTGGCGGCTGAACTGGCAAGAATGGAAAAATATAGAAAATAATGCACTTATAGCATTGACAATATAATGCACTTATAGTATAATAGAAACTGTCAAGAGGTAGTAACCGAATGATAGTAACCGGGCAAGCGGAGAAAGGAGATCACATGGAAGAAATGCAGATGACAGAAGTTGCAAGATTAATTGAAGGACTTAGAGCCGCCGGATGGAGTGAAAAGAAGATCAATGATTTCTTACTTTTCATCGAGACCGGAAAAGAAGAGTATAAACCAACAAGGGAATAAAAAAAGAGCCTAACGGCTCACAGGATCCAGAGAGGGCGGAACTTGCCACCGCTCTCCAGTAAAGAAAAGTATAACATATATTGCATTATCTATCAAGGTTATTTTATAAACCACATGGGAGACCGGCGCAGCCAATCCGCCAGTATGGGCGGCAAAGTTGCTGTTAAATCACAGGAGGTAAAGATTATGGTAAAAGACGGATGGCACACAATCGGAGAAAACACTGACGTATATGTAGAAGACGGAAGAGTTGTCAGAGGAGTACGCCTTGATAGCAATTCCAGTCCAGTCACAGCTTATCCATACAAAAAGTGCAAGGATGGTAGTTGGGAAAATTACAGCGGTGTGAAGTATGAAACATTCAGAAGCGGCCTTAAAAAAGGTACCTATATCTTGGCATAGTAAGCAGATCAGGTGAAAGAACGGGCGCGGCTTATGAAGAGAATAGAGGATATTGATAAACAGTTGAAAGATATGGAGGAATAGGGCATGAAAGTTAATCTTGTCAAGGTATCATCCGGTTTTTGTAATGTCCCGGACCGTGTTTTTGTAGAATCTAAAGACGGACAGTGGCCGGATTTATGCAACGTCACGACACCAGTAGAACGCTATGCAATCGAGTTGCCAGAAGATGGAGCACTGAAAGTCGGCAAAAGTGTGATGGATGAGACGTATATTTATTACAACACGTCCGCGTGTGACATTAGTATTTCCGGCGGAAAAGCCGTTCTTGAGTGTTACGAAGACGGAAGATTTCATAAATTTTCTATTAAGATTTTATAAACTTTATGCCTGGGGGATCTCTCCGGGCATTTTGATATTGTCACAAAATGGGTGTGGATGTCGCAGGATGTCAACACCCAAAACGGGCATTTTTGACGGCTCCCGGGGAAGTCAACAACAAAATATTTTTGTTAATCAACAAAAAATCAACAGTGAATCATTGTTTCTACGTTACGGGGTGATTTTAGGGTACTGGAAGGTCCCAAAAAGGGTTCAAAAATTGTATACAATCCTGTCCACGATTTTTACAAAGCCTTATTTTACAAGGGTTCCCATGATTGCTCAACCCCTCAAAATGCGTCACGTGACGCGTCACGTTAGCGTAACGTTAGCGTCACGCTTTTCTTTGCATGTACGAAGTACATGTTTCTTTTGTTTCTGGTATTCTTTTATTCTTTTAGTCTTTTCCCTGGTGGTATTTAATACCTATCGGGGAGCTAGTAACTATCAGCCTTTAGTATTTTTTTAAAAACCACAACCACAAGAGTTTTAAAAAATTGGTGTTGACAAAATCATAGTGCTTGTGGTATCGTAATGGCACAGACAAAAACCGCATACAGTTAATCGCATGTTGTAGAGCTATAACAGCCCTTCCCCTGGTTGAGGTCACCTCGTAAAAGACCCAGACACAAGGAGCTGTGTATAGCTCTTTTTTTATTTTTACAAAGGCGTGATAGTGATGAATGAGTGCAAATTTAAGTGTATTTATAATAAATTCGGCAAATGTGCCGAGAACGGCGGGGAATGCATCCAGGAGGACTGCACCAGCTGGCAAGATTGCGACTACTGCCGAAAGGCGGATCGCTGCGAGATTTAAACGGGTTGGAGAGGAGCTGAGAGCATGAGCGCATTGACAGAGCGTACCGAGGACGGGATGGAAGTGTATTTAAGCGAGATCCACGAATGCCTGGATGAATTTATCCGGGATCGTGGCGTTGAGGACATGGAAAAAGCCGGTCAAAATAAGTGGTCCGCGGCGCTCCGATATATCGGCCAAAACCTATTCAAAAATACACAGAAATTAAAACGCGAACCGTACGACGATAGTAGCAACCTCATGTATGGCGGCATCACTAACAATAACTCCTATGATTTAAATAAACTCCATAAGGTGGCAGACTATTATATATCCCTTTGCTATGATTACGATAAAGAGGTATCAATAAATGGGTTCTGTTTCCTTACCACGATTTCTAAGGATTTAATATCCTATTGGGGCGGCAAAGGCAACGGAGGGTACGCCGAAGGGATCCAGGATGCAGGCCAAGCTGGGTTAGATTTGTATAAAAAGTTATCAGATAATAACGAAGAAACCCTAAGTGGTATGTTAATCTCTGGAGGTAAAAGAGCACCGGTCGCAATCCTGGGAGCGCTCAACCGTCGACATGGCTGGAACATGGGACAGCCTACAGAAGCCCCGCAAGGCGCTCTAGTGGCGGAGCAGACAGCCGCCGACATTGCATCGAGACACGCTCTTACAGGCTCCGCACAGGCCCCACAGTTGCCTAACCTTGACGAATAAAAAAGATTCTGACAATTATATTCACGAAACAACAACATGATGTATATATGAATAACACCATACCACATATTGATTTCAACTATTCGTCAAACAGTCATTTCACGAATAGTTAGACAAACAATAGGGACACAATTCATCAGTGGGTATTATGGCGGTGATTTAATGGATTCCTTCCAGGATTCCCCGATCTGGCGGCGTGAGAGCTGCCGGGTAGGGGTCTGGAAGGTGCACAGGGTTAGGGCGGGGTTGCTCCCCCAAATTCTCCAAAAATAAAAAAGCCCCTTCCCCAAATCGTCCCCAAAATAACAGGAGTCAAATCTATGGCACAAAGAAGTAATTTACAAATCGATGACATAAAGATAAACAAAAGGGATAATGCCTTTTTCATGGACATTGATGCTACAATAGACGAACCTAACCAGATACGTAAACTCAACATTTCCGAGTTGGTGCAAAGCAATGATTGTTGCATCGTTGATTTTAGACACTATCATTTTTGGTCTGAAATCATATGCCGCAGGCAAGGAAGGTAATTAACATGATTAAACTTGAAAATACCGTCACACCGTCACCGGAACAGTGGGAAGCGACAATCCGCGGAACCCGGAATCCAATGAACAGTTGGGGGAAGAGCGATAGCCAGTTCTGGCTGGGGCATATGAGAATCGGTGAGAACGATCTGGATCTCATGAAACGTCTGATTAAAGCGGGAACGGATCATTCAAAGTTTATGCGTTTTCTTCCAGTCATGGTCGATGTCACAGCGCCGTTGTACTGGTGGTCTGAGTATGATACCTACAAGGTCGGCACAGTTACGAATTCATGTTCAAAGATGCATAAGATCCATGCGAAAGAGTTTACGCTGAATGATTTTAGCTATGAGCATCTTGAAGAAGAAAACGTACAAATTCTTAATGCACTTATTGGAGTGCTTAATGCTCAAAGAAATTATTTCAATGCGACGAAAGAAAAGTCTTTCTGGTGGCAGATGATCCAACTTCTCCCTACGTCATACAATCAGAAGCGAACAGTCATGCTGAATTATGCGGTGCTGCGGAACATCTATCATGCACGCGCAGGACATAAGCTTGACGAGTGGCAGCAGTTCCGGGAGTGGATCGAAACTCTTCCGTATTCGGAACTGATCACGATGGATTCTGTCCCAAAGAGCAACAAAGATAAGATCGCAGATCTGAGTGAGATATTAAAGTCTGACAAGCTCATCCGGGAGGCGTTTTGCGGTAGCGTTGCTTCTGCACTGTATGAGATCCCGGATGGAGTCGATTTATCAGTTCAAGAAATCGCTGAGCGCATCACAAATCGAGTTGTAGGAGACGAGAATGGAAGCAATTAGAATCACAGCAACCGTGTTTGTTATCGTATTCATGGTGATAATTTTCTGTTATATGCGAACCGCAGATTTCACAGACAATAAAGCGTCACTGTTTTTATTCTGGTTTATGGAATGCACATATGCATTAGCGCTGATAGCAATCTGGGGAGGTAGATTGACACCATGGTACATGTTGAGTATATAGATGGGACCACAGAAGATATTGAAACACTATTTGGATATACCTTCGATAAGTCCGCTGATACTTTTTGCATTGATGGGGCTTCGGGATCTTATATAATGATCCCCAAGGCGTTTGTAAAAAGCATACGGACGATTCCTGTATAAATTTTGGGCTATAGCCAAGCGGCAAGGCACGGGACTTTGACTCCTGTATCCCGGGTTCGATTCCCGGTAGCCTAGTCGGCTTCTAATATCATGCGATTAGAGCCTCCGCCACCTAGCGAGAGCTGATTAAAGAAGCGTCAGAAACTTCGGGTGGAATTGGCGGGAAGACCGCCACGTCTTTTCTTTACCATAATGTAACCCCATTTACATGGCGACAAATAGGTCGGGCTGTTTCCCCTTCAGCAGCGAGGTGCAAATCCTCGCCCATGTAATCCCGACTACTGCTTGAGGGCAAAAGAGCGGCGTGTAGATTGGCGGTAAAACGATATGATTCTTAAGAACCGCATAGTGCCAGGCATGGCGCGAACAAAAACATTGCTAACCGGCGAGTCCGGTTAAGGGGAGGTATACCGTAATTGGTAGCGGGCCAGACTGTAAATCTGGTGCCTTCGGGTTCTGCTGGTTCAAGTCCAGCTCTCCCCACTCAACTGTTTGGGAAAATCGAACGGTTCACAATGCCATAGGTCCGGAAGGTCGAGGAAGCGGTCTTGAAAACTGGCTGACCGTAAAGGGTTCCGGGGTTCGAATCCCTGCTATGGCGTGACAGATATGATAGTTCAATTGATAGAACACACAAGAATCGGTTTCTTGTGAGATGATGGTTCAAAACCACTTGTATCTGTAAAGGCGCAGTGCCGTAATGGTTAGCGGAACGGTTTGCTAAATCGTCCATCAGAAATGATGTGCAGGTTCGAATCCTGCCTGCGTCGTTTAAAAAATATGCGGGGTAGAGCAGTTGGCAGCTTGCTGGACTCATTCTCCAGAGGTCGTGGGTTCGAATCCCACCCGCCGCAATTTAATGGCATATAGTCCAGCGGTTAGAACGCTTGCCTGTTAAGCAAGATGTCGCCGGTTCAAATCCGGCTATGCCAGTTTTAGCGAGGTAGCTCAGTTGGTAGAGCAGCAATTTTGAATAAGTGGTCATGTGTCGTGACCATAGCAGCAATCATTCAAGCACCCGTTGTTTGTCGGTGGTTCGATTCCACCCCTCGCTATTATGTGACACTTACAGCAAATAATTGGGTATGAATTGTAATCGCAACACCATCAGTGTCATGAAATTATAGGGACTCCTACAGCAATCTCAATGGTTAAAACAATGCATTCTGAAACGCAATGTGAAACGGTTCAATTCCGTAAATGTGAGTCCTGGAAAGTGAGGAAATGTATGAATTTTGCAGAAGCGATGAAAGAAAGTGGAAAATTCACAAGAACAGAAAATGGAGCGGTAGCGTTGAATACGACAGGTGATTCCAGACTTGATCTGTTCAGCACTATTGGAGCGTTAAGGCAGGCGGATGAAAAACGAGTCCAGGCCTTATTCGCAAAAGCCTATGCACAGAATAAGATTTTTGCAACTAAAATCGTTTTCTATGCGAGAGACATCCGAGAGGGCCTTGGAGAGAGAAAAACCTTCAGAACGCTTCTCAAATATATGGCAGAAAGATATCCAGAATCACTCAGACCGAATCTCGACCTTATTGGTGTGTTCGGAAGATATGATGATCTGTATGAACTCATAGGAACTCCGTTAGAGGAAGATATGTGGGCTGCCATGAAGAAGCAGTTTGAGGAAGACCTCAAGAATCTTCATGATGGCAAGGCGATTTCGCTTCTGGCGAAGTGGATCAAGACCGCTGACGCAAGTAGTTCTGCGACAAGAAAACTTGGGATTCTTACCGCACATAAGCTTGGATATCCAGTTTATAATTTTAAGAGAATCGTCCGCAACATGAGAAAACAGATCGGCGTTGTTGAGAGTCTCATGTCTGCCGGGGAATGGGACGAGATCAAATATCCGGAAGTTCCGAGCCGAGCGATGATGATTTACCGAAATGCGTTTATGAAGCATGACGCTGACAGATTCGGAGAATTCATCAATAAGGCTGAAAAAGGGGAAGAGAAAATCAACTCTTCAACTTTATTTCCATATGACATTGTTGAGAAAGTTCTTTATGGGCGAAATAGCAGGGTTCTCGAAGCACAATGGAAAGCACTTCCAAACTATGTTGAGGAGGGAACCAACGCCTTAGTAATGGCGGATGTGTCTGGTTCAATGTATGGCAGACCTATGGCAACTTCAATTGGGCTTGCTATTTACTTTGCGGAGAGGAACGTTGGCGCGTACCATAATCTATTTATGACATTTTCAGAAAATCCCCAAGTGGTTGTGTTAGGTGGAGTCACCCTTAAACAGAAGATCTACGATGTAAGTAGAAGCAATTGGGGGATAAACACAGATCTTGAGGCTGCATTTGAAAAGGTCCTTAAAATTGCAGAAAAGAACAATATTCCCCATCAAGATATGCCGAAAGCGATCATTGTGATCTCTGATATGGAAATCGACCGTTGCGGAAACCGTGAATGGTCATTCTATGACAAGATGGAGAATAAATTCCGTAAAGCTGGATATCAGATTCCTAATATTATCTTTTGGAACGTGAACAGTCGACACGATGTATTCCATGCGGACAGCAAGCGAAAAGGCGTGCAGCTGGCGAGCGGACAATCGGTGACCGTATTTAAGCAGATCCTCCAGAATCTGGGATATGATCCGGTTGAAGCGATGGAGAACACGATCAATTCCAAAAGATACGAATGCATTACAGTTGGGCAGGCTTAATCGCCTGTTCCTATGGGGATGTAGCTTAGTTGGAAAAAGCACACGACTTTTAATCGTGAGAGCGTGGGTTCGAGACCCATCATCCTCATTCCCTGCGGTCGGCAGATAAACGCAGAGAGCCTTTGTTGCAGCTGGTGGTTAAGAACTGCAACAGTATGAGGGATAGGCTGCAAGCTGTCCCTTTTACTCAGGACCATTAGCTCAGTTGGTTAGAGCACCCCGCTCATAACGGGGAGACCCGGGGTTCAAGTCCCTGATGGTCCATGGTGTAGCATGATTCATGTGACATCCTTTCACCATGTAGCTGTTTGCTATTAAGGCAGAGCGAATCTGCCGCATGGTTTTGCCGGTTATTTGCCGTGACCGGTTGGTTTTCCTTCTCTTTATAATTAAATTGACGATGGGTCCGGCGCTTTAACAGGTAAAGCTTGGTGGTTCGACTCCGCACGCCGGAATTATGAAAAAATATTGCAGCACATGTAAATGGTATGAAACGTTTAATGGAGTTTGTTTTAATGGAGACTCTGAGCATCGGGCAGATTTTACATGCTTAGATGACACATGTGAGGAATGGGAGGGGATAGAAAATGCTCAAAATATGGAACATGTGGCTCAGATATAAAACAAAGAATTTTACGCGAATTCCGTTATTTGTTATGTTCTTCGATTATCAGAAGTATAAGAAGAACGGGGCGAAGGGCAGCTGTGACTGGTACAGTCATCCAAACATCATGAAGGACGAATATATCCGGGAGCGAATGCAGGAATGCGTGGATCACATCAGAGAAAGCTACGACATGACTACTTTCACAGAAATAAAGGGTTAATATGGGAAAGAATAACAGGCTAATAAATTCGGTTAAGTTACTTGCGAAAAAGAACCAGGTCGACAACCTCAACAAGGCAGCAGACCGGATAACTCCACAGATCTATGCAGCGATGGCAATTGCTCTACATCGGACATATGGTTTTGGGTATGAACGGATCAACCGGGCATTTATGGAATCGCAGAAGATATGGCAGGCGTATGATGGCGATGTGGATGGTATGGTTAAACAGTGCGAAGAGGAGACCGGAGTGACGGTTGAGTTTAGGGAAGGGAGTATGGATCAATGGTAGTTTCTTTCACATAGCACTTTTCCTGATAGGATTTTGCCTAGGATATATTATATTGGATAAGTGGTGATTCATTAAAAATGATAGAAGTTGATATTATAAAAGGCTTAGAAGAACTAAAGAAGAATACAACGGGCGAAGCGCTTGAATTATTTGACCGTCATATGTGGGAGAATTTGAAGTGTGTTCCTTGGAATGCAGAAATCGCAGATCCTAAGGATGTAATGCCAGAAGAGCCGATAAAAATTGCGGTGTGGCTTATTGAAATGGTTCGGAAATCGACATTAAATAGGGCAGCAAGAAAAGATAAGGCCACTGGCAGTCACGATGCAATAAGGGATACATTAATTAACATGCGTAGCAAAGAAAAGTTGCGTATGATTGCAGAACATCTCTTGATTTACTGCAATTCTAATGAAGGAGTATCGAAATGAAGATGTCCCAGGTGATAAACAGTATAGAGTTTGATGCGTTCCGGCGCTGTATGAATCAACCGGAAGAGGGATTTGACGGCATTGCTGCTGTGAAGACGTTCGCAGACGGAAGCCGGTGGGCTGTTTGCCCGTGGTGTGGAAAGAAAGCGGTACGAGTTCTTCCGGACACGAAAATTCAGCATATGCCCTATAAGTGCAAGGGAAGTAACTGCAAGAAGGAATTTATAATCGAGTGCTAATCGAGAAAGTTTGGAAAGGCACTCGATTATTTAATAGAATGTGAAATGCGGGAAACGAGAGAAGATATTTTGCGCAAATATCCAGTGTTTTTCAACAGAAAGGATTTAGCTGCAATATGGTATGCGGATGTTCCGGAAAGACATTATGGACAAAAAGAACACGAACAGTGGGAATCATTAAAAGATGAACACATGCAAAGAATATGTTTTAGCGACGAATGGATTTGGAGAATATGTGGCGATTATGATATTTATAAAACATGGATCGGAAATGTGAGAATTGACATAAAGGGAAGAGTTTTATGTGGAGATGTCAATGTCCCTTATAGAGGTAAAACAATAATGGTTGCAATAAATCAAATATACCCAGGACTCGAAAAATGCTTAACAATTTTGGACTTAAACGGAATTGAACATGTAAAAGGATTTTGCAAAAAAAATGGACCCGGAAGTCCTGCGATAAAAAGACATACAGAAGAAATGGATAAGGATAAGATTTGCAAGCTGTTAAATAATCCAATGAGCGACTATGGGATTGGCATCCGGAAATTTATGGAAACTGCACGGTCAATTTATAATGAAAATCCGCGAAATTACATTATGAATCACACTTTTGATTAGATAAGGAGAGTAAAGATTGAAAATGAAGAATAATTGGAAAAATATTGTGCTTGTGGTGGTAGGAATACTTGTTTTAGGGATTATGGCAGTGTTTATGGTTCAGAGCAGCAGGAACAAAGCCATTACATTGGAACAGGCGGTAGAAACGGCTGAATCAGATATTCGGGTGCAGGAAAAGCGCCGAATTGACTTACTGCCGAACCTTGTGGACACCGTGAAACAATATGATAAGCACGAGGCGGAAGTGTTACAAGCGATTGTGGATGGACGAAGCAATACTTCCGATATTGAGAATGTAACAACGGCGATTACGGCGGTTGCTGAAGCATATCCGGAACTGAAGAGTAATGAGAACTATAAGCAGCTGATGACCGAATTATCAACAACGGAGAATTTGATTTCTCAGTATCGGTCCGCATATAACAAGCAGGTGGGAGCCTATAACAGATATGTGAAGAGCTTCCCAGCGAGAGTATTCCTCAGCTGGGCAGGATATGAAGCATTGGAATATCAGCGCCTTGATTATGGAGCACCGGTAGATGCACCGACTAATTTATTTGGAGAATAGTATGCGAATATTTAAGAAAAAATGCAAACATGAGTCATGTAAAATTATCGGGAAATTCTATTTCCGTGAAGATTATAGAGACTGTATTGTTGTGCATGGAGTTATAGTTTCTCAATGTCCAAATTGTCAAAAAGTCATTTTGGATGATAGGTATGTTGAAAGATTTTGCGAAAGAAACCCAGAAGAGCGTGTCCAACATTCGATACTTGCATTAAAAAAAGCCGGCTTTTTGTCAAAAGTAGATTTTCAGATGCAGCATTTGGAATTAAAAATTCCTTTTTTGGTTTAAGGATGATGTAAATATGGAAATAACCAAACGTGAAATTCTCGCCAGCGTCACAATCGTTGCGGTGATGATGATCCTGGGCTTTGTGATTGCCGGCCGGATTGATGCTTATCAAATACAAAAAAATTCTGAGTATTATTCAGCGCTACAAATCACTGACACTGAACAGTTTCGGTATGGAATGGAGACCTCTGTGGGGAATGCGTTCGTATATGGAACCTTGGAAGCAGTAGATCCGGTGACATATCCAGAGATAGGTGGAGAATATTTGTATGCGGAAAAAGATGAAGAGCATTACAACTGTCATACTAGGACGGTGACAACAACCGATAGTGAGGGGCGTAAACATACCCGCACTGAGGTGTACTGGACATGGGACCATGTTGAAAGCGAAAGCATTCATAGTAACCGAATCAGCTTCCTTGGAATTGAAATGGACTACAATAAAATCCAGACCCCGGTGGCCCGATATATAGATACAATAAAGAAATCTTCTCGCGTAAGGTTTAAGTATTATGGGACCCCGGTTGAATCGGTGGGAACTATTTATACGGATCTGCGAGATGGGGCCATATCGGACGAGTCGAAGTTTTTTGACGGTTCAGATATCGAAAATACGATAAAAAGAATGACAATATCATGGACTTGGATATTCTGGATCGGGTGGATAATTTTAACGGGTGCTACGACTTGTGGATTTTGTTATTTAGAGAATGATTGGTTAAATAAGTAAAGTCAAGAGTGCCATATGAGAGCCATGACTTCCGATAGAGGAGGCGTGGCTCTTTTTTTATGGGACGAAAAAATTTTGAATGGTACAAGGAGACATTTGGAAATCTTCTGAAGTCAGATATGACGTTGCTTCAGAATCAAAAGGACAGCCTCGATCTGTTACTGAATATGAAGAAAGATCTGTCTTTTGATGATAAGCAGGTGAAAAAATACGCCATGAAAGTCAGCAAATACACACATCAAATGGCGGACTATATGGCTGGAAAAACGGGCAGCGGAGCTTTTAACGACATGTATTATAAAGCACTGATGTTCGAAGCAAAGAATCAACAGGTGGACAGCGGGCTTTTATATCTTGAGAGGTACAGAATACCGAAAGAAAGATTCTATGAGCCGCGGCGTGAAGTATTCCTTAAGCACAATATCATTCAATCACTGCAAGACATGATGGATGATGAATTGGACATCTTCTGCCTGAGCGTTCCGCCGGGTTGTGGAAAACAACTCGCTGATGACACCCCGATTTTAACAACTAATGGATGGAAAAATCATGGTGATTTGGTTGTTGGCGATATGGTTTACGGAATAGATGGTAAGTCTAAAAAGGTGCTTCATGTGTTCCCTAAAAGTGAGGATGATTGTCTTGTAACATTTACGAACGGTGAGCAGATACAATGTCATGAAGATCATGAGTGGGTAGTCTATGACAGACATCTTCATAGAGAATATATCATGGAGACAAAGGAACTCATGAGTGAAATGCTTCGAGACTGTGATCAATATAGATTTAAGCTTCCGGAACGGCAGCCAATAGATGGAGAACAGATTGACGTTTCCGTCAAAAAGCAGATTTTTATTGCATCCATAGAACGAGTAAAACCGAAAAGAGGAAACTGTATCCAGGTTGAAGGTGGAATATACTGTGCCGGAAAGACAATGATTCCTACACACAACTCTACTCTTGAGGACTTCTTTCTCTCGCTAGTGGGTGGATGGTTTCCAAATGACTTCAACCTGTCATCTGCGCATAGTAGTATTTTGACTCGGTCGCTTTATGATGGAGTTTTGGAAATTATTAACGACCCGGTTGAGTATGCATGGCATGAATTGTTTCCGACTATAAAGATTCAAGGCACCAATGCTAAAGAAACGACAGTTAATCTGGAGAGAAATGGTCGATTTAAAACGTGGACATTCAGATCTATTGATGGATCCTTGACAGGTGCAACACGTTGTAACCGGTTCCTAACGGCTGATGACCTTGTTTCCGGTATCGAAGAAGCGCTGAATAAAGCGAGACTTGAAACGCTATGGACTAAGGTAACAAATGATCTCCGTTCTCGACGGTTGGACGGATGCAAGGAATTCTATATTGCTACGAGATGGTCAGTTCACGATCCGATTGGAAAGCTTCAACAGCTGTACGCCGGGAACCCTAGGGCGAGATTCATTGCAATCCCAGCGCTGAATGAGGATGGAGAAAGTAACTTCCAGTTCGCTGTGAATGGTTTCTCAACTAAGTATTTCTTAGATATGAAAGAGACTATGGATGAGATCTCATTCAACTGTCTGTTTCAGCAAAAGCCGGTCGAGAGAGAAGGATTGCTGCTCCCACCGGATGAACTTCGAAGATTTTATCTCAATAAGGATCAAGTGCCGGAGAAACAGAATGAATTCACAATCATGCCGACTAGGGATCCAGATGCAATCTGGGGAGTATGCGATACCAAAGATAAAGGTACAGACTATGAATCATTGCCGATTGCGTACCAGTTCGGAGAGGATTTCTATATTCCCGATGTCGTTTTCGATGATAACACGGACTATGCAACACTGGACCATAAGACGGCTGATATCCTTATCCGACACCAGCCGCACAAGGTACGCTTCGAGTCGAACCAGGCCGGAGGAAGAATTGCGGACAATATAGAAAAAATGATCAAAGGCAAATGTCGCACAGTAATCGAGACAAAGTACACGACAGCTAATAAGGAAACAAAGATTCTCGTGAACTCTGATTGGATAAAGAAACACTGCCTGTTCTTAGAACCGGCGCTTTACAAGCCGAAATCAGACTACGGATTATTTATGGGGAATGTAACGACATATACCACAAAAGCAAAAATGCCGCACGATGATGGAATCGATTCTTTGGCGATGCTGGCAGAATATGTATCTGTACCGGAACGGAAACCGACGGAATGTGTTGACAGCCCATACTAGGAGGTAATGCTCATGGAAAACGAAATGACATATTTGGACGAAGTAAAGTTTTATTATAGAAAATCCCGGAGACTGAGAATGGAGATTGATCAGCTCAAGGAGATGTCTCGGAGTATCAAGGCATGCCAGAACACTTGCAGAGTGCAGACTTCCAGAAACAATGATCCGATGGGGACTATGTATGTGAAGATAGAGAGCAAAGAAGAAAAGCTGGAAGAAAGCATTCAGAAGTATATGGAGGCGCGTGAAAATTCGGTAAAGATATTAGAACGACTTGATGAAAAGTATTATGACATACTCTTCGGAATAGATATCTCTAATAAGACTGTAAAACAGTTATCAGAGGAGACCGGTCGCACAGAGCGCCATATTTATCGCTTATACGCCCAGGGGAAAAAGAAATTCCAGGAAGAATGTTTAAAATGTCTCCAAATGTCACAGAACGTCAGCTATAAATGAAAAACAGAGTGTGTTATAATGAACCTGTCAAAATATAAATCTAAGCATCTGGATAAAAACCAGGTGCTTTTTTTATGCCCAAAAGAAGGTATGCAGTGAGAGATTACGATTTACTTGGAAGACGGAGAATCTATACAAATGAAAAAGAAATAACTCGGGACAATATTCTGGACGTGCTGAGTCATGCAAGAGCAATCCATGATTTCAATGTCAAAGAGATGCAATTCCTCATTGAGTACGAGCGCGGCAAGCAGGATTTGCAAAGAACAAAAACTATCCGACCAGAAATAGATATCCGGGTGCATAGCAATATTGCTAACGACATTAAGGAATTTAAGGTCGGATACAACTGGAGCAATCCGATCATGCTGATTCAGCGTGGGGACAATGAAATCCATGAGACAGACCCGGAAAAGGACGATAAGGGCATTGCGGCATTAAATGAAGCCTTGAAGAACGGATCCAATATAGGATACGAAGATCAATGTCTTGCAGAATCTATCGAGGTTTGTGGAATCGGACACCGGATGATTGATGTGAAAACATCTGAGTGGGAAGACGGCGCTTTGTTTGAACTGTATACGCTGGATTCTCAATATGCGTTCTGTGTTTACAGAAACGCTCCGGGAAGGAAGAAAGTTTTGGGCGTAACATTCTCAGAAAACGGAGATCAGACCGAGTATACATGCTTTACGCCGAAGTTACGGTTTGAAGTTGTCGGAGATAAGGTCACAGTTTCGAAAAACCCTCTCGGCAGGATACCAATCGTTGAATATGAGAGATCGTTTGACCGGACCGGCTGCTTTGAACGTCAGATATCGAGAATGGATGCGCTGAATATTCTTATCTCTGACTTTACCAACGATGTGGCCCAGAGAACGCAGGAAATTTGGTGGGGAGATAATGTCGACTTCCAACGCGATGAAAAAACAGGAGAGATCAAGCATCCGAGAAGCGGACAGTGGATCTTGACATACAGTGATGATGGAAAGGTTGCGAAAATACAGCCGTTATCCAGCACGTTTGACGGATCCAGCACGCTGAACGCTATACAGTCAACTAGGTCTGAGATATTCCAGGACTGCAAGGTTCCAATTCAATACGACAGCGCCGGTGGAGGATCTACCGGAGTTGCAACGGATATGTCCTCTGGATGGAGTGCCGCAGAGCTTGACGCATTAAAAGAACAGCAGATGACAGAACGCGGCAAGCGTGAAGAGCTGATGCTGATTCTTGCGGCCGTGGATAAAGTGCCGGAAAATATTCTTCCAATGGACAGCCCAGTTCGGCAACTGCATAGCACAGATATTGATTTCCACTTTACGAGAAGAAGGAACTACGATCTTGTCAACAAGGCAAACTTCGTTTCTCAAATGCTTGCGAAGGGATTAAATGGACGGCATGTACTGAAAGAGGCGGAGATCTTCCCAGACGCTGAGCAGGTATGGCTTGACAGCAAAGAGATGATTGAAGCAATCCAAAAATCAGCGCTTCCTTCTGAACCAGCTGAAGAGCCTGCGGATACCAGAATATCGGCGGATAATTCCGATCAGACAGAGAATAGCCCGATTCTTGATGGAATGAACACTGAACAAAACAAAGTTCAAACATAGTGAGGAATGCCTATGCTTGCGATCAGAAATTTCGACGAGGTTAACAACTATGTAAAAAATAAGAGAAGTGTCGATTTCCAGGAATATTTTGGAGATATGGATCTGCCGGAGAAAGATAAAGAAAAAAGAATTGCACTTGCAAAAAAAATGGAAGAGTGCTTCCTAGTAGTTATGGCAATTCTGTTTTCTGTGCAGCAGTATGATGGTACAAATTATGAACTTGCAAGGACGCAATTTGTATATCAATATCGCACTGCGATATCCGGATTCGTAACGCTGGATGAATATATGGATAACTATATTCAAAATATATCATACCAAATAATCGAGTCGGTTCAGAATAATCCAGATGATCCTTTTTACGTATCTCCAGACAGGGCTAAATATTTAGCTGAAAATGAAGCAAATACATCGCTGAATCATCAAGATTTTGTGGATGCGATAGCAGCAGGAAAAACCAGAAAAAAATGGGTAGACATCAGGGATGACCGCGAAAGACCGGATCACAGAAAAGTAGGCGGGACGATTAAACCGATTACAGAACCGTTCCTGGTAGGTGATTCCATTATGGACTATCCCAAAGACACATCATATGGGGCAAGTGCCAATCAAATTGTCAATTGCCGATGCACAATTAAATACATTTAAAAATCAGCATTCGGGAAACCGGGTGTTTTTTTAATACGTCAGGAGAAGTGACGTTAAACGGAGCGAACGCTTCCGGGAAAGCGTAAGACCCGGCACAAGAGAAATGTGTAAAAGAGCAAAACATAGCCAGAGAAGGCTTAAATCGCGGAAAGGCAGGTTTGATATGAGAAAAAGAAATCTTGAATTTGAACGAGGAACATTTAATGTACCGATGAATTTACAGCTCTTTGCGGATGGCGGAGCTGAAGGTGGAGATCCGGCAGACGGTGGAAACGCTAATGGAAGCGGTGGAGATCAAGACCCACAGGGCAAACAGCCGTCAGTAGATGAACTTCTGGTTCAGCTTTCAGAAGAGAGAGCGAGAAACGCTCAGCTTCAGAACGAAAAGAACACAGCGTCAACGGAGGCCGCCAACTATAAGAAACAGCTCAGGGCGAAAATGTCTGCGGAGGACCAGGCAGCGGCAGCCAAAGCAGAGGCAGACGCACAGAAAGATGCTCGCATTAAGGAACTGGAAGCAAAGATTCAGATTCGGGATTATACAGAGCGCTGTATGGATGCAGATATCGGAATGGATAAAGTAACCGCTAAAGAGTTTGCGGAGGCTTTAGCCGGAAATGATGTCGAAAAGGCGTTCAAGGCTCTTGGCAATCATATCAAAGCGAAGAAAACAGCATGGGAACAAGAGTTCTATGCCGGTCGTGATGACATTCGAGGCGGAAATGGCGGAGAGAAAACATCTCTCGCATTAGAGAAAGCCAAGAAAATGACATCTTCACGATCCGGTGAGGTGAACCAGGACGTTTTAAAACACTACGTGTAAGGAGGAACACAAATGGCACGAGGTGACATGAAAATAACAAAAAATACAGTTGCTATGGAAGCGGAAATCTTAAACAGAAAAGAGTTCCAGGCGGTTCCAATGACGGTAGATTTTACCGGAGTATCAGCAACTGCTGACAATGGAGAAAAAATCGTAAAAGCGGGAACACCGCTCAATAAGGATGGAAAAGTAGTTTCTGCAACACCGTGGACCGGCGCTGTTGGAATTCTGCTTCATGACGCATATGAGAGCAGACCGCAGCAACAGGTTCTGAAGAGCGCATACATTCATGTAACTAGAGCGCAGGCGAACAGCGGTCTCACATATGATGCGGCATTAGTAGCGGCAATGGTAAATGCAGGATGCCGAATTGCTTTTGAAGAGCCGATCATCGTGGGAACAATGCCGGCAGCGAACGCTTAAAGCGGAAAGGAGAAAGAATGAAATTTACAGACGTTTTTACCGCACAAGCGGTCGCATATCGTGTTACAAACGAAGCAAGTAATAATATGCCGTATCTCGGAACTACATGGTTCCCGGTAAGAAAGAAAAACGGCATTGATCTGAAATGGATCAAATCTCATAAGGGACTTTCTGTTGCGTTAAAGCCGTCAGCCCTTGACAGCCTTGCAACAATCAGAACCCGTAAAGGATTCGAGATCGTAAAAGAGGAGATGCCGTTCTTCCGTGAGAGCATGATGATTAAAGAGCATGACCTCATGGAGATCCAGAGGGCACAGGACTCCAACGATCCGTATCTGGATGATGTTCTGAATTCCATCTATGACGATGCTTCTGAACTGGTAGAAGGTGCAAGAGTATCTGCCGAGAAGATGAGAATGCAGTTACTCGCTCCGGTAGGCGGAGAAATGCTGATTTCTATCGGCACTGCGGATAATACGGTCTATGCATACGACTATGATCCGGATTCCAGCTGGAAGAATAAACACTATGCGGAACTTTCTGGTACTGCTACATGGGATAAGGCGGATACGGCAAAACCGTTAAACGACATCCAGGTCGGCACAGAGTATCTCTCCAGTATCGGTATGGCACCGACTTATGCCCTTATGAACAGCAAAACATTCACCTATCTGATCGAGAACAATCAGATGAAGAATGCGTTCATTACTTCAACAGGCTTAAGTGTAGGATTCATGTCCAAGGCAAAGGCTCGTGAGATCTTCCAGCTCAACACAGGTCTTACAGTTGTTCTTTACGACAAGATGTACACAGACTATGATGGAACTGAAAAGAAGTTCTACCCGGATGATTATGTAACAATCATCGGTGCCGGTACACTTGGAAACACATGGGCGGGCGTAACACCAGAGGAAAGAACCCTCCGTGACGATTCCAGCGTAGATGTTTCCGTCCTTGAAAACGGCATTGCAATTGCTACACAGACAATTTATGGACCGCCGGTACAGTATTCCACAACCGCATCCATGCTTGCTCTTCCGTCCTACGAGGGTATGGATGGCGTATACGTTATCAAAGTAAAATAAGGGGGAATCCCGATGAAATACGATCACATTGTAAATCATAATGGTATCTATTATCGGGCAGGACAGGATGTTCCAGAGAACGAGGAGAGGGAAGCTAATACAGAGCTTCCCTTTTCTGATATTTCTGAAGAGATAATCAAACCGAGCCCGAAGCGTGGCCGACCATCCAGAAACAAATAAAGGAGATTGCTTATGGGAGAACTGCTTAAAGGCTTAATTGAATACATTGGAGACGATTATACAGAAGAGCAGAATCCTTTTTTGCTGATGCTCCTGGAGGATGCGGCAGACGAAGTGTGCGAAATTTTGTACCCATATGGATTTACCAGCGATGATGAAACGGCGAAAGCGCGGGAATATGCCATTAAGAGGTATGGAAGCAAGATACGAAAAATCGCACAATTCCATTATGATAAACAAGGAAAAGAGGGCATAACTGGATACTCCGAAAGCGGGGCCTCGGTTTCATATGATGGAGCTGGAACCCCATCCAGTTATTTCAGAGGAATTATTCCGGTTGCGCGGATCTTATAGTTGACGGTGCGTAACAAGAACCCTCCCGTCTTGTTGCAGGGATGTTTCGTGCGGTGGTGGGGAGAAGCATACGTTGATAGGGAGATAAGAGGTGCCAATTTATGGGATGTGAATCAGATTGCGTAAATGCACACCGCTTACGAACACTGGAAGAAGAACTGCGTGAACTTCGAGAAAAGAATTCCAAGGATCATGAGAAATTCTATAACAGGATTGAGGACTTGGAAAGACATAGTGCAATAGCGGAAAATGATTTAAAGCACATAAAGACTACAGTTGATGAGACATGCACAAATGTTAAAGCTCTCATGGCAGCGCCGGGAAAGAGATATGATACTATTGTAATGAATATTATCACCGGAATTGTTTGTGCGGTATTGGGATACCTGTTAAAAGGTGGAACACTGCCGATGTAATTATTCCAGCCACTAAGGGAGGACAGTGGAATGGAAGACTTCAAAACAAGAGATTTTGTCAAAGACTTTACAGAAGATGAACGCTTGTTTTATTTGCATGAAGCAGGATTCAACTCGCGGGAAGAGTGCTTATTTAAGCTTAGGGTCTATGAAGAAAAGACCCTATGGGAAGCTGCTGAACTTATGGGATATAGTTCGAGAACTATTGATCGCATAAACAGAAAAATGAAACGAAAGATAATCAATGCTGCCCCGATGTACTATCGGGGCATTTCTTTACAATGGCGGTAAAGTGGCGTGTTTGCGGCGGGAACAAGTCGAAACACTGGCGTGGGAAAATACTTGTCTGAGAGTTAAAATAAAGACATCAAGACAAGGGAGGAATTGATATGCAGCCTTATCCGATCTGGAATGCAGGAATGTACCCACAGTACCAAACATCACAGCCATATTCTGAAAGGCTGTATCAGCCTCAAAATAATTTCCAACAAATGACCCCTTACAATCAAGCGCCGGTTCAAGTTCCAACACAGCCGCAGACAAATCAGTTTTTGCCTGGGCAGATGGTTGACAGTATTGAATCGGTGAAAGCAAAAGATGTTAATATGTCTGGAGCGCCCGTTTTTTATCCGAAGACCGACGGCTCAGAGATCTACCGAAAACAGTTACAGGCAGACGGCAGAAGTCAAATATTTGTGTATCGACTTGTAAATACTGAAGGTCAGGCACCTTCAGAACCGAATCAGCAGGTAGATATCGTTGGTTTGTTTAATCAACTTCGTACCGATGTCTGCACAGAAATTTCAGAGATCAAGAAATTATTACCTACACAGACAGAAGCTCCACAGCAACAGCAGAAGGGAGGCAATCAGAAATGATGAATCCGATGCAGCTGATGCAAATGATGAGATCCGGCGAAAATCCCCAACAAGCTCTTATTACTATGATGAAGAGACAAGCGGGAAATAATCCAGTAATGAACAATGCAATACAGATGATGGAAAAAGGTGACAGCGCAGGCGTTGAACAGCTTGCCCGGAACCTTTGCAAAGAAAAGAATTTAAACCCAGACGATGTACTTTCTCAGATAAAGACCCAGTTCGGGATGAAATAATCATTTTGATTGCATTAATTAAAAGGACCGCGGCCTTTTGATTTTTGTATATATAAAATCATAAGGAGGTAGAGGCTATGATGAATACTGGTCTCTCAGCGAGTGATGTTGCTTTATTAAGCGGCTCCAATAACCGTTCCGACGGTTTTGGCTGGGGCGGTGAAGGCGGCTGGCTTTGGATCATCGTAGTATTTGCGCTTTTATTTGGTTGGGGCGGAAACGGCTTCGGCGGCTTTGGCGGAAATAACGGCGGCGGCTATGTAGCGACAGCGGCTACACAGGCAGACATCCAGCGCGGCTTCGATAACCAGGCAGTTATCAGCAAGCTTGATGGAATCACTAACGGCCTGTGTGATGGTTTCTATGCTGTAAATAACGGTATGCTTACCGGCTTCAACGGCATTAATACAAACGTCATGCAGACTGGATTCGGAATTCAGCAGGCTATTAACGCTGATACCATCGCCAACATGCAGAATACAAATGCATTACAGGCACAGTTAGCTAATTGTTGCTGCGAAACCCGTGAAGCGATTCAGGGTGTAAACTACAACATGGCTACCAACACATGTGCTCTTCAGAATACGATGAACAACAACACCAGAGATATTATCGACAGCCAGAACGCCGGTACAAGAGCTATCCTCGACTACCTGTGCAACGAGAAGATCGCTTCTCTCCAGGCTGAAAATAACGATCTCAGACATGCTGCATCTCAGGATCGTCAGAGCGCACTGCTCACAACCGCAATGTCTGCACAGACTCAGCAGCTTATCAATGCAATCAATCCGGCGCCGATTCCGGCGTTCCAGGTGCCGGCACCGTATGCATATGGTGGATGCGGAACCTACAACACGGGTTGCTGCTAGAAACTCACCCTTAGTGGTTGACTAATTCTAAGAGGTGGGTTTCGGCTCACCTCTTATTTGAGTGAGAGGTTAAAACTATGGCTTGTAAAAATATTTGTAAACTCTGCAATAGACTTGTCATCTCCACAGCAGTAGCGTTTACGGACGGAAACCTCGTTGTAACCATTCCGGCAGGAAGCTATAACAACGGAGAAAGGTATTGCATTGTGATTGCACAAACCATCCCAGATACTGTGACGATCAATGCCCCTGTTGTGATCCAGATCGGTACCGGCCCGGTACTTTATCAGGTGACAAGACGCAACTGTACTCCGCTTACTGCAAGTGGAGTAAGAAATAGAACGAAGTACGCTATGCGTGTACACACCACAGCAGATACAGGAACTTTCCGTCTCTTAGGAGATCCATGCTGCGTCCCGACCAATAATCTTCGGGCAATCAACGGTGATGGGACCTTAGTGACCCAGAAAGCGGCGGCTACTAGGAAGGGGGCAGTATAATGCATAGATTTGCAGAAAAAATTGCGGAATGTGTTAAGGCGAAAGTAGAAGCGGTCGGAATTGACAACGTAAGCCTTGCAGATCTCAACGAAATTGGACAGTGGATCGATATTGCGAAGGATCTAACAGAATACGATAAGAACATGCGGGTTATCGAAGCTATGGATGAGGAGCAAGAAGATTCGTATGGAAGAATGGGATATGACCGGTATCGGTATGCAGATGGAAGATTTGCGCCAAAAGGCCGCGGACATCGCATGGGATATCGCCCGTATCTGTACATGGGAGAGGACGATTGGCTGAATGAATATACCCATAATTCAGATTTCATGAAACCGGGATATACAGAAAGAGGAAAAATGGATTCCAGACATGGAAGATCCTATGATCGTTTTGACGAGAACCGGAGATTTTATCATGAGTCCGGAGACGCTGCCACAAAGAAGCGTATGGAGGATTCTATAAAGGACGTGTTCGACGATATGGAAAGCATGGTTCAGGACGTATGGAAAGATATGACACCTGAGCAGAAGACTCAGTACCGCGCCAAAATGACCCAGCTCGTTCAGAAAATGCAGTGAGTGAATGGAAAGCCTGTGCTATAAAATAGTATGGGCTTTTTTAAAGGAGTGATCCGTTTGATAAGGAAATTTGAGATAAATGGAAATGAGTGGTTTGTAAAATGGGTATCGCCGGAGAACCCCATATTGATTGACCGAACTGGGAGTTGGACACTCGGTGTAACGGATCCTTCGCAAAATACTGTATTTTTATCGGATGAATTGTCTGGAAACTTATTATTGCGGGTGCTCCTTCACGAGATGACACATGTCACGTTGTGGGAATATCGTATTCTTGACTCGATAAAACTGTACAGCAAACCCGAATACTCGATAGAAATGGAAGAACTCATATGTAATGTGGTCGCAGACTATGCACAGTACATATTTTTTGAGACGTACAGGATTTTAGGCGGGAAAGCAATATTTTATATGCCGGGAATCATAGAAAGGTTGGTAGCTTAATGAGAAGCAACTCAAGACAAAGACAAGATGTGTACTTTTCCGAAATTAAAGAAACACTTGACGAGATAGACACGGTACAAGAATATACAAAACCAGTGCTGCAACGAATGACGGTATCTTCCACATCTGGAACCCCAGAAGAGATATCAGCTGGAATTGTGCCGACATATGACCGCTATCTGATATTCTGGAAATCCAGGTGGAATAAATTCAAGCCAAAAGAGGGATGGGTACTGTGGATTGACGTAGCCCCGGAGTTGAACGAGGACGGAGATCTCCAGCTTGATGATAATGGACTTCCAACGGTTCTACCAGATTACAGACTGGACAAGATAATCGATACAAAGAAGGGCGAGGTTGCCCGATATGGAATCGTTAAAATCGGAGGTCATGATGGCGAGGAAGATTAAATGTACATTATCAGCAAATGAACTTGAAGAGATGAGAAAGCAAATTCTGGCATATAGCAATGACTTGCAAAGAAAATGCCAAATACTTATAAACAAACTCAGCAAGCTAGGTCTCGACGTGATGAGACAGACAATGGAGAGTATTCCCAGCGAAGAAAAAGGTTCGTATCATACGGAAGTCATAAATACAAGTAATGGAGATATTATTGGAGCAGCAATACGACTTTCTGGGGATAAGGTGCTGTTTCTGGAGTTCTCAGCCGGTATAACCTACGGAACAAAGGATTATCCACTCCCCAGTGGAAATGGATATGGAATGGGAACATACCCAGGTAAAGGACATTGGGATTCTCCGTACGGATGGTGGTGGATTGATGAAAACGGAGAGAAGCACCACTCTTATGGTAACCGGGCGTATATGCCGATGTATCATGCCGAGGAAGCGATCATGATACAAGTCAGAGAAGTCGCAAAAGAAGTGTTTGGAGGATAAGGGAAATGGATGCATTAAAAGTTCCTGTAGCGGAAGTTCTTGAAAATTGGGGAAAAGAAATTCAGCCTATTGTGGGTAAAGGGAATTATTCCATGGAGCCCAGTGAGACCATTGTGTCGGGAAAGAAAACCTATGCGAGACTTCTTTTGATGGGAGCACCGAGAGTCAATGGAGATCTCGAAGGAGATGAGTGCGGAATCCGGGTTGCATTCCAGGTTGATAGTTTCGCAAGTGGAAGCAAAGCACTTACAAAGGTATATGAGATTGACGATGCATCCCACAAAGCAATGGTGAATATGGGATTCCAACGGACCTACGGACCGGAATTACAAAAAAATGCGGATAACAGCATTAAGCGTTTGCTGAGTAGATATAACAGGCTGTATTGTGGCGAACTCTAAATATCACAAAATGTCTGCAAATGTCAGCTTAAATAACTCAGCTGTATATGCTAAAATTAAATGGAATAAGTGAACTTATGTATCAGCGTCCAGAAATGGGCGCTATTTTTATGCAAAAAAATGCAGAAAGGAGATCGGAGTATGGATTTTGGAATCGCGGGAATTGCAGCAATCACAGTGCTCTGCTATTTGGCCGGAGGTTGGTGCAAAGATTTTGAGAAAATCAACGATAAATACATTCCAGAGATTTGCGGAACCGCCGGAGTTATTCTTGGAATTGTCGGGTTATTTGTCATGCCGGACTTTCCAGCACAGGATGTGATCACGGCGGCGGCGGTCGGAGCAGTATCCGGGCTGGCGGCGGTAGGCGTTAACCAGTGCGTAAAGCAAAGTAAAAAATAAGAAACAGAGAATCACCCCCGATGGGTGATTTTTTTATTTGAAAGGAGTTTTATATGGCAGTAGCAAATGTACCGGGCATTAGTACCCTTAAGATGCGTCTGGGTTATGCTGTTGAAACTATCGCGGGTACACCGCCGACGGCGTATACATGGCTTCAGCGTGCAAACTCAATCGGAAGTATCGACTTAAGTACAGAGACTATCGATGCATCCGCAATCGAGGATGAAATCACCCGTTCCATCGCGGGCAGACAGGACACCGGTGGAGAATGGACATTCTCCTTCAACCTTACAAACGAAACAGAGCCGGTTTATCAGAAAATGCTTGATGATGCGGCAGCAGGACTCGCAGAGAATAAGAGAACATGGTTTACCGTATGGTCTCCGTATCTCGAGAAAGCATTCTTCATCGTGGCACAGCCGGGCGGACATATTCCTATGCCGTCTATTGATCAGAACGCGCTGCTTGTTGCAGAACTTTCTCTTGCCATCGATGAGTACAAGGGACTGCTGACAGCGATCAAACCGACAACCGAGGGAGAATAATCAATTTTTATGGGAGGAATAATTGATGTATAAGGTTTTGAAAATCGGGAATAAAGAGTATAAGTTCGAGTATTCTCTTGAAGCATCTCTTTACGATCAGGGAATTGAATCTCTGCTTGACTTCCTCGGGAATACCGCCGGGGCAGTAAACATGGATAAGGTGACCGACGGGATGAACACCGTGGATAAAAAAGAAGCTGTTGGAGCTATTATGAACAAGCTTAAGAGCACTATTACGAATATCCCGCGAACCGCCATCACCTTATTTTATATGGGACTTCTTGAGCATCATGGAGAAGATGGAGACGGTACTGTCACATCATTCGTAGATGCGAAGCGTCTTGCTAAACAGTATTACATCGATCACGCAGAAGATGGAACTGATACACCTGTTGATTTAATCAATCTCTGCCTTGAGCAAATGGGTGAAGATGGTTTTTTCAAACGGACGGGCCTGGAAAAGGTATTCAGCGGGGCGCAGAAAACGGAAGAATCCAGCGTAACACCGAATCGGTCCCAGAGAAGAGCAAACAAAAAAGCTTCCGGGAAGTAATTTTAAATGAACTTCTTCCAGAAGCGCTGAAATGTGGAATTACCTATAAGGAATTCATGCATATGACTCCTAAAATTGTTCGGTCTACGATTGAGGGATTTTGGGATCGCAGAAAAAATGATTGGGAACGAGCAGAATATCAGGCATGGGTGACAGGGTACTACACAATGTACTCGGTCGGAGTGAATTTTTCAACCAAGATTAAATATCCTAAGAATCCTATGAAAACGGAAGATCCGATCGATGTTGAATCAATGGACGAAAATGAACTTGCGGATCGCCATGAAAAGATGCTGTTGCAGCTCGATCTCATGGCAAAAAATGCAATGAAAGGGCGGCAGGGATAAAACCTTGTCGCCCCTTTTTTAGTAGGGAATGGAGGATGCGATGGCTGATAATACAATTGACAGCTTAAATTTGGAAATATCAGCGGATACCAGTAAAGCTGAAAAGGCTCTCGGAAAGTTAGCGACCACCATTGCGAATCTGGCAACATCACTTAACGGGGTAAACGTTACAAAGTTCTCGAATTTGTCATCCGGAATACGACAAATGACATCTGCCATGAGCGTATTCTCAGCCACCACAAAAACAGCTGACTTCACGAGAATTGCAAACGGATTAGGAAAGATTTCTAACGTTGATGTTCAGGGCGTCACGGCTGCGGCAAATGCGATTAAAACATTGGCGACAAGCATTTCCGGGATGAGTTCTCTTGTATTTGATTCCCAGGGAATAGCAAATATTGCAAATGCGATAGCCCAGCTCGGAAGAAAAACAGTAACCCAGGCAAAAGAGAATATCCCGGCACTCACATCAGCACTGCAAAATCTTGCGGCAGGGCTTGCGAAAATTGACTTTGGTGGATTTGATTACTCAGCGCTTGAACAACTTACTGGGTCGATAAGTAAACTCGGAGGAGCGGCGGCCGGTAGAGCAGCACAGGGGAATATCGTTGCTCTGGGAAATGCCTTAAAACAGATGATGCAGACGCTGTCTACAGCGCCGAAAGTCAGTGCGAACCTCATTCAGATGACCCAGGCATTGGCACAACTGGCATCTACCGGCGGAAGGGCCGGAACGGCGACCAAATCGCTGATATCGAATTTTAGCCTTTTACCAAAGACTACATCAAAAGCAAAAGGAAGTTTCAGCGGATTGGCGGGTGCCATCGGAAGATTCTATGCCACATACTGGCTTGCAATTCGGGCACTTGGACAATTTAAGAAATCCATCGATCTTTCCAGTGACTTGACCGAGGTACAGAACGTTGTTGATGTGACCTTCGGAAAAATGGCGGACAAGGTAGATGAACTGGCAAGCCATTCCATTAAGGATTTCGGCATGTCAGAGCTGACCGTAAAACAGGTTGCGGGACGTTTCCAGGCAATGGGAACGGCGATGGGAATCTCGCAGGAAAAGATGTCCGACATGTCTCTTGAGCTGACGAAGCTTACCGGAGATATGGCATCATTCTACAATGTGGAACAGAATGACGTTGCGAAGAGCTTACAATCTGTATTTACCGGTGAGACAGAGCCTCTAAGAAAATATGGTTTGGATCTGACTAATGCTACTCTGAAAGAGTGGGCGATGAAACAGGGCATAGACGCTAACGTCACGTCAATGTCTCAGGCCCAGAAGACAATGCTGCGGTATGCGTATGTAATGTCGAATACCACAGCGGCACAAAACGATTTCGCCCGGACCAGCGGAACATGGGCCAATCAGACCAGAATTCTGGTACAGCAATTTGATGCACTTGGATCAGTAGTCGGTGGAACTCTCATCAGCGCATTTAAGCCGCTTATTACTATGCTGAACAGCGTGATGGAAAAAGTGATCCAGTTCGCTAAGACGGTAGCGAATGCGCTTGGCGCAATTTTTGGATGGACCATTGAAATCGACTCGGGCGGAATTGCAAATGATTTTGAGAACGCTGGAGCCGGAGCGGATGAGATGGCGGACGGAACTGGTGATGCTGCCGACAATGCGAAGAAACTCAGCAAGTATATTGCGGGCTGGCAAGAAGTCAATAATATGACTACTGATGACTCAAAGAAAAAGGGTAGCGGTGGAGCCGGTGGAATTGATACTGGGGCGTTAGAGGCTGCCAGAGCGCAACTGGTTCAGATGGATTCCATCTTCGATCAGTACAGAAGTAATATTGATTCCCTCCAAGGTCTCGGCCAGTATATCGGCGTGACACTTGCAAGCGCCATGAATGATATCAACTGGGATGCGATCTATGAGAAAGCACGAGGGTTCGGCACCGGGCTGGCTCAGTTCCTTAACGGTCTGATTTCCCCTAACCTGTTCGGAGCTGTCGGTGAGACAATTGCCAGCGCACTGAATACAGCTGTATATGCCGCACTTGCATTTGGAACCACGTTTGATTGGACGAACTTCGGTGAGTCCATTGCTGCCGGAGTGAACCGTTTCTTCTCAACATTCGATTTCGCAAGTCTCGCGCAGACATTAAATGTGTGGGCGAAGGGAATTCTGGATACGGCGATTACGGCAATCGATAACATTGATTGGACACAGATCGGTACAGACATTGGAACATTCCTGGCGGAACTGGACTTTGAAGAGATCGGGCATAAGGTTGGAGAACTGCTTTGGAAAGCTATTGGCGCAGGAATCGAAGCGCTGAAAAGCTCCTTTGATGTGGCACCAGTTGAAACGGTTATATTAGCCGCAGTCGGATTACTTCAATTTACCGGGGTTGGAAACCTGATTGCAAAGAAAATCTCCAAATCAATCACCGATAAAAACAAGGAGATAGGAACTGCCATATCTGGAGTATTTTCTGGAATTACGTCAACAATTGTGGGAAGCATCAAATATGCAGTAGGAGGATTGTCTGCTGTATTAACGAATGTGACTCAGAATTCAATGACACTTGGACAAGCGCTTGCTACACAATTCGGTACTTTCGCAACAGTAATATTAGGCGTCGGGACCACTATTGCCGGTGTTGCTGTGGCGGTAAAGAATTTTACTGATATGTGGACGAATGGATTTTCTGCTGTAAAAGAAGTCTTGATGGTACTGGGAGTAGCATTGGCTGGAATTGGTGCTGTTATCTTAGGCGCACCGGCGCTCGTTGCCGCAGCGGTCGCAGGAATTGTGGCGGCGATAGGAACTGTTGCAGTGTTGGTTCATGATAACTGGGATTCTATCGTGGAGTTTTTCCAATCCATTCCAGATAAGCTGAGTAGTGTATGGGATTCAATAACATCTACAGCAGAGCAGGCCTGGAATTCATTTGTATCTTATGCACAGAGCGTACCAGACAAAATTGGAGAAACAGTAAACAATATTGTTACATGGTTCTCAGAACTGCCGGGTAAAATTGGATACGCATTAGGATATGCACTTGGTACGATAACGAAATGGGCGATAGATGTTGCTGTTTATCTTGCTCAGAAAATCCCGGAAACTATCAATAGCGTAGTAACTTGGTTTTCTGAAATGCCGACAAAGATTCTCAATGCAATAACTACCTTTATTTCTATGGTAGGGCAATGGGGATCTAACACGCTCAGTGCATTTAATCAAGCTGTGGATACAACGGTATCTAATGTTGTAAAGTGGTTTTCTGCACTTCCAGGAAAAGCATATGATGAAATCATAAAAATCAAAGATAAGATCACACAGTGGGGAACGCAGACCATTTCGTTCTTTAAAAATACAGTTCCGACTATTATCTCTAACGTGGTTGGATTCTTCGGAAAGCTTCCGGAAGAGATAAAAGGCGTAGGCGAGAACGTTATTAAAGGACTGTGGGAAGGAATGAACAACATGGTCAGCTGGATCGGCGATAAGATTTCTGGTTTTGTAAATGGCGTTATAGATGGATTCAAAAAAGGGTTTGATGAGCATTCCCCGTCTAAGGTGGCGTTTCAGATCGGTGATTACTTCACAATCGGCCTTGGAAATGGTATCGTAGATAAATTCGGTGACATCTATGATGATATCGACCAGTTTACCAGCCGGATCGCCGCAACACAGATCAGCATTCCGAAACTCGATTATTCTGTTCCAACCGTGGATTATCAGCCGGATTACAGCAGTTTATCAGAGGCAGCCGGAGTCATGAGATTTGAGTTGGATGCTAGTATGGCGGAGAACGAATATCAGCAGAAACAGCAGCTCGATGTTCTGGAACGGATCATCACGGCCATCAATAATAAGGAACTGAAAATTGGAGATGATGCTGTTTTTAATGCGACTCGCCGCGGACAGCAGAAATTCCAACAACGGACCTTCCGTACCGGCTGGGCTGGCGTTGACTAATGTCACCAAATGTCTCAGAACGTCAGCTATAAAGTAGGGAAGGAACATGTTATAATAAACTCGTAGAAATTGTGAAAGCCATCGGAGTAATCATCCGGTGGCTTTTTTCGTGAATACTTTGGGGAATGTAGAATGTATGGATTTGAAGGATGGCTATTAAAAATCAACGGTACTATCCTGCCGAACAAATTCATCCATGCCGGGACATATAAAATCACGCCGGATCAGGAAACGGACCTCGATGATTATACGGACGGAAATGGCCGGTTCAACAGAAATGTGTTGCCAGCAAAAGCGACAAAGATAGAGTTTGACGTGAAGCCGCTCAGACTTGCGCAGATGCAGGAGTTTCTGGAAATCTTTCCAAATGATGACGAAGACAACATGATTCAGATCGAGTATTGGAATCCGAGAAGAAATCGTTATCAGACAGGGGATGCATATATTCCAGACATTTCTTTTGAACCATATATGGTTTACAAAAATATAAATGATATTCTCTATAATCCGTTCCGAGTCGCATTCATTGAGTATGGAGAGGAGAGGGGATAAGATTTGTTAAAAATTCCAGAAGAAATCAAAAACCTTTTCCGAGAGAATAATAATAAGCTGAGTAAGAAGCGTGATATAAAGCTTCGGTTTTACGGCGAAAAATTCCAGATGATCTATCCGGACGATTTACTGTTCCCGTCTGATGATTTGTTCCCAATAGACCAGGAGCCGATATATGTAATCGATAATGCACAGATCGTGTCGGAGTCTCTGGCAATTACAGAAAGCCTTTGCGAAAGTGACAACCTGACGTTCGGCGAGTGTAATGCGGCTCAGCTGGAGATTACGGTTGCTGATGTTTTGCAGGATTTAACCGGGTTAGAGTTTGTTGCTACCGTCGAGGTGGGCGGATATGAACTGATGCTTGGCGTGTATATTGTAAAAAGCTTTGTCCGGCAAGCAGACCGAAGGAAAAAGAAAATCACTGCATATAATCGAATGGAAAAATTCCAGGTCGATGTTGCGGAATGGTATCAGAGTCTTAAGTTCCCGTTATCACTGAAAGAGTTTCGAACTTCACTTTGCGAATATGTTGGTGTCGAGCAGGTAGACGTGGGCCTTCCGCTTGATAATATGCCTATAACAAAAACAATCGATCCGCAGCAGTTGAGCGGAATTGAGACCCTTAAAGCAATATGTGAGCTCAATGGATGCTTTGGACGGGTAGATAATACCGGCCGAGTAAAATATACGTTCCTTGAAGGAGCCGGACTCTTTCCAGACGAAGCATTGTTTCCAGACGAAGAACTCTTTCCTAGTGACTTGTCTTCAGCTGAGAACACAGAAATGCTTACGAGATATAAGCAATCAGATACGACGTATGAGGATTATGTAGTCAATTCAGTTGACCGTGTTCAGATCCGGCAGGAAGAGGGCGATGTGGGCGCTTTATATCCCACAGATTACGGCGGAGAAAATACCTATATTATCCAGGGAAACTTCCTTGCTTACGGAAAGAACAATGAGGAGCTGACGGAAATTGCCCGAACTGTATATGATATTATTTCGAAAATCAGTTACAGACCGTCAAAAATCACATGCCCGGGATTGCCGTGGGTAGAACCCGGAGATGGACTTGTATGTTATACCACGGATGACGTTATTGAAACATACTGCTTTAAGCGTACATTCTCTGGAATGCAGGGGATGAGCGATGTTTTCGAGTCGTCCGGCGGGATGAATCTTGAACAGAATTTCGGCACTGCATCGAAAATTATCCAATTAGAGGGAAAAGCCGCAATATTAAAGAAAGATGTGGACGAGGTTTCTGTTCGGGTTACAGATCTTAAAGAATATACAGAAGCCCAGTTTAAGGTGACGGCAGAAGCCATTACATCTGAGGTCTCTCGTGCTACAAAAGCCGAGGGAGAGCTGTCGACGAAAATTACCCAGACGGCGGATGCAATTACTCTTGAGGTTAATAAAAAGGTTACGAAAGGTGAAGTAACCGAAAATCTTAACTCAGAGCTGAAAATCACTGGAAATAAGATCGAGATGACAACGGGACATTTCGTTATCAACTCAAAGAATCTTAAAGTAACAGAGCAAGGTGATCTTGAGGCAAGTGGAAAAATCACGGCGCAGTCCGGCAGAATCGGAAACTGGACCATAGATGATAACGGCCTTGTCGGAGATGACGGAGCGGATCGCAGCGCAACAATCAGCGGCGGACATATAGAAGGTGCGACCATGAATGTTGCTGACGGCATCCTCAATGTGGAGGATGGATATGGAAACTCATCCGCTATTGTTAGGATTGGTGATTTTGTGTGTTCGGATGAGTACGGTAGGAGTATTTTTCAATCATCCGATGAGATGACCGGAATGTCTGGAAATCCGTCAAACTCTAAAGGCTTGTATTTGTGGGCTGGATATCGTGGCAAAAGCGATTATGCCTTTGTTGTTAATGCTGACAAGGAAACTCACATCCGTGGATCACTGCACATAAGCGGTAATTTGTATCTGAACGGGACAAGCATCTCAGGTGGATCGTCAAGCATTTCTGGTAGTGTGTCATCACTAAAAGTAGGATACGATCTCGATGGATCATGGGGATCAGATTGGCTCGAAATCTATCCAAAAAACAAGCCGAATATCAATGATTATCCAGATTATAAAGGAATGGATTATCTATATGTATACCTTGAAAGACATTATAAGAGTTAAGGAGAATATGTGGAATGGAAGAAAAGAGAACACTTGAATATGATTATGAGCTCATGAAACGTGCCGGGGCGCTCCTTAATTCGATTACAGTTAAAGGCGTTGAAAATATCCGTGCACTTGCTGAACTTGCTAACATCTTGGATTCCGGACATTTTGTAGAGGAGAATGATGAAGCAATCATAAAACACAAAAAAGGTGGTCCAGATGACGGGCCGAGGAAGAAAGAGGGTGAATCCTAATGGCATATCAGACCTTCTATGTAATTACAGACTGGCAAAACCTTCCGTCGCAGAAGACGGCGCTGAATCGAACTAACCTTCTGCACCTTGAAAACGGTGTTAAAGAGGCGGACATTAGGATCGTCCAACTGGATGCTTCAAAATTGTCCATGGAGATTGCTAATACACTTGTAAAATCTGTAAATGTAGATGCAAAGACAGGTGTTATCACTGTTACAAAACTGAATGGCGCTATTGAAACGTATGATTTGGATATCGAGCGTGTTGTTACAAACTTCGACGTCACGGACGAAGGTGTCATTATTCTAACACTTGCTGATGGAACCGAAAAGAGTGTGGATATCGCCAAATTCATCAATACCTTTAAAAGTTCTGCCACAATCGCATTCGGTATGACGGATCGAGAAGTTACAGCCCGGATAATAGACGGTTCAGTAACTATGGATAAGCTCGACCCCACCATTCAATCAGAGTTTCGCCAGTACATGATTGAATCGCAGAATGCCAGAGATGCAGCGCTTCAGTATCAAAAGTTTGCAAAAAGGTACACTATTGGAGATTCTGAGTTTGAGGGTAGCGAAACTGATAATGCGAAATATTACTATGAGGGTACGAAGCAGGCGGCTGAAACTACGGTAACTAATGCAGCGGCAGCAGCACGGGACGCAGAGACAGCAACGTCACAGGCAGCAATTGCAACTTCTAAGGCGACTAATGCAGCGGCGTCAGCAAACAGTGCGGCGGCGGATGCGCAAACAGCATCAGAGAAGGCATCCACGGCAACTTCACAAGCTACGTTAGCATCTCAGAAAGCACAGGAGGCGGCGAGTAGTGAGCGGACAGCGACCACAAAAGCAGCTGATGCATTAGACAGTGCTAACGATGCTAAGAGGTATGCGGTCGGTGGCGTTGTTGCGGAAGACGCACAAGATAATGCAAAATATTACTATGAACAATCTCAAATATTAAAGAATCAGATCGATGCCGCGGCAAGCTTAGTAGTGCCGCAGTTTTTTATTGACCTGGAAACCGGTGCTCTTATGAGCGATAAGAAAGCACAAGGAATGAGATTCTGGCTCGAGGATGGAGCGTTCTATGGAGAAGCAGGATCAGAAGAAATGGAGGTAACGGCGTAATGGCTGTAAACTATGGACAGGTAGCGATTGTGCCTAAAGGCGAATGGAACGTCGAGACACAGTATAAAGTAAACAACTTAGTATCATATGACGGAAGCAGTTATGTGGCAAAAGTGCAGCCGCCGGTTGGAACACTTCCAACAGATACATCTTATTGGCAGGTATCGGCAGCCGGAACGAAAAGAGCGACGGCTGATAGCCTTGGTACCGTGATGCCTGATGGAACTACCACGGAGATAAAGGAAGATGGCAAGCTGTCAGCAAAAACGGCTCAGCAGAATGCACTTGGAGTTGTTAAAGGCAGCGATGATATCATCGTGGGTGAAGACGGTAACCTGACCGTAAATACTACGTTTGAACAGGCCACGGAGATCGCAAATATTATTGCCGGTGAAGCAATCAAGTCCGTTTTAGGCAAGGTGTCCAAAGCCATTGCAACAACTATGAGTCTGGATGAAAATGCTTTGCTCAAGAATATGATTTCCGGGATTGATGTAAATGATGGGAACAAAGTGCCGAGTAGCGCATATATTCATTCGCTGGTTGAACGAATCGGAATGGGTACTGCGCTTGAGGGTGGATTTGATAACTTAACGGCTGGGCTCAATTCAGTAAATAACAATTTGAGTAAGAGAATTCCATCGACTAAAGCTTCTTATAGCATGAACAACCTTCCAAAATTGCAACAAAGTTCCACAAAAGACCAAGAACGTGCGACAATATTAGAATGGTTCAACAGCCTTCCGAACTATTCGTATGGAATGTCTACAATGCATACTAACAATCCGAAAGGGTTCTTTAGATCTGGAGGAACACGACTCTTATCTGCATATCGCTCCCAAGACGGGAACTATGGTGGGATTTTTGTTCTTCCGTACTGGAATACTGAAGGACCTTCTTTCGCTACTGTCGAAAATGGAACATTATCAGATCTTCATCAGCTTGCTTTAAAGGATGATTTGACACCTACTGATTATTCTGTCACGGCAGGAAATGGAAAAAGTATTGTGTTTAACAAATCATATAAAGTCGGCAATTTAATTATCATTGCTGCCAAGATTAAGGTAACAACCACTGAAAACACTCTTTTAACATTTGCGGATAGTCCCAAAAATCAAGGAGCAGTATTTCTGCTGGGAAAAGGCGGGGAATACTCTGTTTCATCTGCCATTTATGGATATATAGGTAATAGAGCAATATTGACACAATCTAACCAAATTGCAGCTGGTGATTATGTGCATGTTCATGGAGTTGTTGTGCTTTAAATGCTATCTATCACTTTAAATCATAAAAATTATTTTGCCTGATCTCTCTCACAAGACAATGGGAATTTGATTGCAATACAGCTGAAATAGATAGTTTAGCTAATCGGCATATGGTGAAAGCGGATTGTAGTTTCCTGAGAAACGGTTGAACATATTTTCCATATACCGCCATCGTATGCAACAGTGTCTTGACAGTTATTCGTCTCCTTGTGTGCAACAATAACAGGTATATATTCACTGCCTTTTGGCGCTCCAGTAATAACAATGGAATTATTTGCCGACGTTGCAATTCTAACATCGGTATAATTAAAATCATCCTTTGTGACATACTGTTGCCAGCCCTGCCATACATTACTATCTCTTGAGTTGACAGCCAAAGGCCGTTTAGTGGAAATTCCGAACAACATAACCGATACAGATTCTCCTTTTTTTCTGACATCAATCAATGCAGAGGAATATGCATATGATATATTCGGAAGGTCTGCGCCTGTATAATTGCTACCACTTAATGATACAGAATATAATCCTTTTTCTAAGGTCAGAGCATAATCAAGAATTGATGTCGATAAATTATTACCAGTATTACCCAAATTATTATTTGAGAATCCCAACATTTATGTCGGGAACATGGGAAGAGCATTCAAGGAGGAAAATCAATCGGAGGATAGAAAACTCAACTCGAAAAAACTTTAACAAAAAGCGACTCCCTGGGGATTTTGGGAGCCGCTTTTGGGAAAGGTGTAGGATGTGTCACGCCCCACACTAATATAAACGGAATATTTTCCAAAATGTGACAAAAATTCAATAAAATTTTAAGGAGGATTTTATGGAACAATTAAAGCTATTAAACGGAACCGTCTATGACCTGGTGGCCGGAGGCGTGAGAGAATCCGATGAAACTCTTACTCTGGTATTTCTTCCGGGAACAAAGACATTTGAACAGGTCGAGAAAGACTTTGCTGTAGAATCAAATGTTGAGAAAGTCTATATCCTCGGCTCCGATGGAGAGCCCATGAAAACCATCCTAGGATATACGCAGTATAAAGGAATGGCAAAACAACTTGATTATGTAATCTCCAGCGAAACCGTAAATAACGGTACGGAGGATGAGCCGGATTATGAAACTGTAAATCATACCGGTACAGTGATGATTATGACTTTATCTAAGCCGGATCTTCAGCAGAAATATAAAGATCTCGAGGAAACAGTTGAGTTCTTAGTCGCAGGACAGTTAGGAGCGTAATAATATGTATAACATCTTAAAGAAAATGTATTTAGCAGGAAAAATCAGTAGAACAGCACTTGATTCAGCCGTATTAAAAGGCTGGATTACTCTTGCACAGGAAAATGAAATCCTCTCACTAAAGAAATAAGGAAGGCGGTGATCCACCTCTCCGGGTCCGGCGGTATCCGGGCGGCCTAAAGCCAACAGGGTGATGATTATCATGGAGATATGCTTATGAAGATTAGCGAAAACGGACTAAAGCTAATAAAAAGCTTCGAGGGATGCCGATTGACGGCATATAAAGACAGTGTTGGAGTCTGGACCATCGGTTACGGTACGACCAATGCAGACCGAGCGATTACCGGTACTGCTATTGTAAGCGGATTGAAAATCAATCAAGCAACGGCAGATGAGTGGTTGAAAAAATCAGTTGATGTGAAGTATGGCCCGAAAGTTGAAAAATACAATGGCATTTATATCTGGAACCAGAACGAATATGATGCACTGGTTTCTTTTGCGTACAACATCGGCTCCATCGACCAGTTAACTGCAAACGGAACCAGAAAACGGTCAACGATTGCAAAGAAAATTCTTCAGTACAACAAAGCCGGCGGAAAAGTGCTGACAGGGCTTACCAGAAGACGAGAATCGGAACGAACCCTTTTTCTTACACCTGTTCAAGAGCAGAAAGAAGGATGGGTACATGATGAAAATGGTTGGTGGTGGAGAAATGCTGATGGAACTTATCCTAAAATGTGTTGGAAGACTATTAACCATCATCGGTATCTCTTTGGAAACTCTGGATATATGCTAAGCGGATGGGTTCAATGGGATGGAAAGAAAACCGGAGCTGGAAAATGGTATTATCTTGAAGAGAAGGGAGATTTCCAGGGCGCTTGCTGGCATGGGACCGGAGACGATGGATCAATAGAACGTTGGTATATTGATTAAAATTATCGGGCGGGAAAAACCCGCCCCGTTTTTTCGTTTTAACGAGAATCATCATGGATCTAAGCATAATATTCCCACGAGCCGAATATGATCATAATATAGAAACATATTGACAATGCAGAACATATGTTCTAATATTAAGACATAACCTGTGCAGTAAGGGGGCTTGAAACATGGGGGATTACAAAGAAAAAATTATGCAGCTCGTCGAAAAAATCAATGATGATAAAATTCTGCGGTACATCTTTATTATATTGGATGATATCGTGAAGGGAGAGAAGAAAAATGAAGGATAATCAGATAGATACAAGCATGTATGGGTTCAAACATGTGGGAATCAATCTTACCAAGGAACAGTATAATGACTTGCGGACGCTAAATAATCTCATAGTAATGAATGAACACAGGCAGAAAATACCTGTGTTCAATATAATGCTCGTATTAAGAATCCTCGGTTTACTTCCGGAGGAAATGCTGTGTGAACCTGGGAGCGGAAGCCCTGTCAAGGATGACGGTGGGACATCAGAAGACTTATTAAAGCAAAAATACGGCAGACCGATGACTAAAGAAATCTATGATATGCTTCAAGACCACGATCCGTCAAGGTAATTGATTCGTATACTTGGATGGTGTATCCCTTCAGACGCAGCGGCTCCAAATAATCGATTAGAATATAGTCGGGGATATTCAGATTTTCTAGGAGCTTATCAATGCTCACGGTTCTACTGCTGTCCATCAAATCCACAAGCGCCTTAAGAACAGTTCCTTCTGTAATATTCATAATTCCACCTCATTCAGATAACAAGTTAATCAGCTCCACAACGTGCTTCTTCTTGGCATCGGACAGTTCAAAGTATTTTTGCAGTGCTTTGGATAGTTCGGTGTCTTTTCTTATTTTCGCCACAAGGTGTGCAGCCTCGTCAGAGAAATAGTCTCCAGTTTCTTTCCCCGTCATTAGATAATCTACGGATACATTAAGATAAGTTGCGATTTTTCGCAACTTTTCAGCATTAGGAGCACTCTTATCCAGCTTGCTTACATATCCTTTGGCAACTCCGCATGCTAGTTCTAAAGAATTAAGCGAAATTCCTTGTTCCGCGCAGAGAAACTTAACTCTATCTCGTAATGTCATTTTTTGAATTCCTTTCACTTCTGAAAAAAACGCAAAAATAATACTTGACATTCTGAAAATATCGCTTATAATGTAACTATCACCTCTGAAAATATCGCAACAAAATAAGGACATTAAAAATGCCATGGATTATTTTTTATATTCTTGTGTGGTAGCTTGATTATAGAATATATTCAGAACTATGTCAATAAATGTTGTGATATTTTCAGAAATTAATAAGGAAAGGAGATTTGAACTTGATTTACGACAAAATTAAGTTACTTGCGAAGAAAAGAAATATTCCGATTAGGAAAATAGAAATGGAATGTGGATTTTCTCAAGGCTGCATTAGTAAATGGAATAAGCATTCCCCAACAGCTGAAAGCGTTCAAAAAGTAGCAAAATGTTTGAGCGTGCCTATATCGGATATTTTAGGGGGAAACTAATGAATGAATTACAGGTATTTAATTCCGAAGAATTTGGAAGAGTCCGTACCCTTGACATTGATGAAAAAACATATTTTGCCGCAAGCGACATCGCTAATGCGCTTGGGTATTCCAATCCTCGGAAAGCAATTATTGACCATTGTCGGTGCGTAACGAAACGTGACGTACCCCATCCACAGTCTCCCAGTAAAATGATTGAGATGTCTTTCATCCCAGAAGGAGATGTATACCGGTTGATTGCCCATAGCAAGCTCCCATCTGCCGAGAAGTTTGAGCATTGGGTGTTCGATACTGTTCTCCCTTCCATCCGGAAGAATGGCGGATACATCGCCGGACAGGAAAACTTGACACCAGAGCAGATCTTAGCGAACGCCTTAATCGTTGCCCAAAATATCATCTCGCAAAAAGATAAACAGATTGAGCAGATGAAGCCAAAAGCAGAATTCTTCGACGCTGTGGCTGACAGCAAGACCGCTATTTCCATGAATGAGGTTTCAAAAGTTTTGGGAATCAAAGGATATGGCAGAAATAACTTGTTTGAATTCTTACGCAACATTGGAATTCTGGACAGGTGGAATGTACCATACCAGAGATATGTCGAATGCGGTTGGTTTAGAGTAATTGAACAGAAATATTCCAAAAACGGCGAACAATGCGTATCCACAAAGACATTGGTGTATCAGAAAGGCGTTGACGCAATAAGAAAGAAGATACTGAACGCGGAGGGAATAGCATAGGGGGGTAAGAATGGGAAAGAAAAGTTATAGCATTGATTTTGAACCGGAGACGATTGGGGAAGAGTATGCGATCTTAATAGGAAGAATCGAAGCCCTTAATGCGTTAATGAAAATCAATGAACAACGATTTGGAAATAATGTAAAATATCCGGCAAACGTGATTCGAGGATTACTCGGAATCAAAAAGGTAAAGAAAGGGGAAACATGATGGAAAAGATTACATCGTACAAGGGATTCAACAAGGATATGACTTGTAGAGATTTCCAGTACAAAGAGGGAGAAAGCTACGAAGAGCCAAGTGCCAAGGCGTGCGAGCGTGGGTTTCATGCCTGTGAATATCCTCTGGATTGCCTTGATTATTATTCACCGAACGAGAGTGTGTACCACGTTGTGGAACAGAGTGGCGAAATAAGCAGACATTCGGATGATACGAAGGTCGCTTCGACAAAAATTAAAATCGGCGCCGAAATCAATATTGCAGGGCTTGTCAAGGCTGCAATTGAATACACGATGAAGCGTGTGAATCCAGAAGCGAAAGCTGATGAGAGACTACGGAGCATCATCGGCAACCGGCTACAAAGGAGAATCATCGGCAGGAGATTCAGAAAGCGTTGCTGTAGCGTGGGGATATCACGGAAAAGCCAAAGGCGTTCTGGGCTCGTACCTTGTATTAGCTGATTGGGAAGGCGATGAAGATGATTACTGGCATCAGAATTTATGGCAACTCAAAGGAGCCAAAATGGTACAAGTAGATGGAAAGGATATCAAACCAGATACCTTCTATACAATGCGGAATGGTGAAATCATCGAAGCGGAAGATTAGATAAAGAGGGGATTTACTATGGAAGAAAAGGAAATGGTTAAAAAACCAGAAGAAAATAGCGAATGGACTAAGGTAACGAAGCTTCTTGCAAGTGAGATCATCGCAGGAAATCGCCGGGAGTCCAAAGCAAAATCATTCGCAATCATTTGTTTAGCGACTGCAATAATCATTATCTCTATCGGATCAACAGTCGTTAATTACAGAAATGATCGGGAATGGAGGGAACTGATTACTTCCTATAATTATGCTTCGGAAAAAGTCTTGGTAAATCAGAAAGCAGGGGAATAATGAAACAGGCAGTATTAAAGCAGCTTAAAATCGAGAATTTTGGAAACATTAAATCAAAAGAAATTCAGTTTGGAAAGCGGACCACCATCTGCGGAGAAAATGAGTCTGGGAAAACCACAATTGGAGATGCATATTCCTGGACAATGACCAATTCTCTTATGAATGGATCACAGGCCGATAAAATCAGACCGCATGACGCATCTGGAAAGGATATCGATTACATTGATGTCGTAGCGACAGTAATGTTAGATATCGATGGTAGAACAGTAGAAATCCAGAAAACGCAGACTCAGGATTGGGTGAAGAAAACTGGGGAATTCAAGGGAAACAATAATACTTATCTGGTAAACGGAATTCCTAAAAAGAAAGAAAAAGACTTCAAAGAATTCATGGCTGAAATCGTTCCAGAGGATGTGTTCAGAATCTGTACCAGTTCCGCAGCTTTTTTAAAACTTGATACGGCGGCCCGCAGACAGAAGCTTTTTGACATGATTCCAGGGCTGACGGATGATGATGTGGTCGCAAAAAGTGACGAGTTTCTTCCTATTAAAGAAATGTTGAAAGATGGAAGTATTGAAGAACTGATTTCCAGAGAGAACTTCCAGATCAACGGAAGAGGACGAGGAGACCGCGGCTTAAAAGGGCGGCTGGATGATATCCCAACAAGAATTGATGAGGCGAGCAAAGGTATTAAGGATGTTGCAGAGTGCGAACTTGCAATCAAAACTTTAAATCGTCAGATTTCAGAGGTCGATGAAGCCGATAAGCAATTGGATGAAATTGGGAAATCATATGATTTGAAGCTTTCAGAAATCAATGAGTTAGAGAATAAACGGCAGAATCTTGAAACACAGTTATCTGCTGGGCTGATTGAAGAACGAAAGGAAAAACAGCGTGAAATCAGCACATTAGAAGCAAAAAAAGTCGAGCTGGAATCACAGCTTAAAATCGCCGAACTGGATTGTAAACATGCGAGCATGGCAATTCAGAGAAATCAGGCGGAATTAGATGCGGCAAGACAGCGGTATAAACTAGTGGCAGAATCTACATATGATGACAGTAAGATTTCTGCTATTAAGACTGAAGAGTTTAATGAAACTACACTGATTTGCCCGACATGCAAGCAGGAACTTCCAAATGATCAGAAAAACAAAATCAGATCCATGTGGGAGTCCGGAAAGAAAAAGCGTCTGGATGATGAGATGCAGCAGAAGATCCAGTTTGAAGAAAATAAGCAGAAAAAATTAGCTGAAATCATCCAGGATGGCAATGTGGCCGCCGCGAATCTGAAATCATCCCAGGAGACAAAAGAAAAGAGTGAGGAGCTCATTGCAACATGCAAGCAGGACTTAATGTCACTGTCAATGGAAAGCGCAAAAAAGAAGAATATGCTTCATGCAATGCCTGCATCAGCAGATATGTCGAACAGTGATGAATATCAGAAAATTTCTGCATTGATTTCTCAGAAAAGGAATGAATTATCCTCTACAGATAATGTCGCAGAACAGAGAAATCTCAATCGCGGAAAACGGAATCAGTTGATTGCCGATATTCAGAGATACAAAGCTTACATTAAGCAATCAAGTGATGCGAGTGATCGAGTGGCAGAACTTAAGCGACAGAGAACAGAAATCGCGCAGACACTTGCGGATTGCCAGGCACGGCTGAAGCTTCTCAAAAAGTTCAACAAAGCGAAATGTGACATGTTGACGGAAAAAGTAAATCAGCTCTTCCAGTTCACTCAGTGGAAATTGTTTGAATTTAACCAGGATGGAGAATCCTATCGCGAGATTTGCGAACCGACATTTAAAGGAACTATGTATTCTAAGAGGTTGAATGATGGCGCTAAAGGGCTGATTGATATTGACATCCCGGCAACCTTCCAGAAAGCATATGAAGTCAGCTTGCCGATCTGGGTGGATAATGCTGAAAGAATCACGGACAAGACAGCAGAACTTATCAAAGACTTAGATTGTCAGCTTATTTTACTCAAAGCAGATGATTGCCAGCTGACAGTTGATTATGAAGACTAGGAGGCATATTTGATGATTAAAGTTGAAAATAACGGAAATACTTTCATTAAAGGAAAAAAGTTTGAATTGATGGCAGAGTTTTCAACTCTTATTCATAATTTTGTCGAGGATGGGATTTTCACTCCCAGTGAAATCAAAGATATGGTAGATTTGGGGCTAAAAAGTGAAAAGGAAATCGACGATATGATTAAGGAGTAAATTCCAGAATCAATTTTTAAACTCTTTTTTGGAAAGGAAGATGAATAATATGGAAAATGCAACAGCAGTTCAGCAGGCGGAATCCCAGGGAACACAGGATTTTTCAGCACCGGTTAAACACAACACAGATTTCAGCCTTGGAATCTTTGGCTCATCAGATAACTTCCTCATGGCAACTCAAATGGCGAAAGCATTTGCAAGCTCTACAATCGTCCCAAAAGAATATCAGGGTAACTTTGCAAACGGATTAGTCGCTATGGATATCGCGAATCGGCTTAAAACGAGCCCATTCATGGTTATGCAAAATTTAGACGTTATCCAGGGTCGCCCGGCGTGGAGAGCAACATTCTTAATCGCTATGATCAACAGATCGAAGAAGTACGACATCGAACTTCAGTTCGAGGAAAAAAGAGACAAAAACGGCAAGCCGTACTCATGCACATGCTGGACAACAAAGGACGGAAGAAAAGTTACCGGCATCGAGGTAACTATGGATATGGCTGAAGCAGAAGGGTGGACCAAGAAAAACGGTTCTAAGTGGATCACCATGCCGCAGGTTATGCTTCGTTACAGAGCAGCATCCTTCTTCTCAAGAATGAACTGCCCGGAACTTTCCAACGGTCTCTATACAACGGATGAGGTTTATGAGATGGCTGATAGCGAGTACAAGGTTTACAACCTGGAAGATGAGGTAAAACGAGATCTTGCCCAGAACGCCAATAAAGAAGAATTCGTTGCACCGCCGAACGAAACAGCACCGGAATCTGAAAGTAAAGGTAGTGAGCCGTTAGATCCGGCGGTAGAAAATCAGAAATCCGAAGATACTCCGGACTGGATGAAGCCAGAAACAATGTAATGCATGAAGGGTGATCGGCACAAGTCGGTCACCCACAGAGGAGAAATATGAATAAGGTTGACAAAGTAAAGGCGAGAATCATTGCAAAGCATTATGGATGGATTTCTCAGAGCTGGAAAATCTTCGAGGAAATGTCGGAACTCATGATGGCAATCTGCAAATGGGTTGGGAAAAATGGCACTAACATTCCCAATGACGGAGCTGTTTCAGAAGAACGCTGCAATATCATTGAAGAGATTGCCGACGTAAAAATCATGATTTCACAGATCGAATATCTGATGAACGCAGAACTCGAAGTTGAAGATGTTGTAAAGAGAAAACTTGATCGGCAGCTCCACCGTATTGAAGAGCAGAAAAAAGCGTATGACAAAGTTAAAAGTAGTTGATACAGGCAGTAGAAGAGGAAACTGCTATGTTCTGGATTATGATGGAGAGCTTTTACTTCTGGACTTTGGCTGCAAATGGGAAAACATCCTGGAAGGAATACAATTCAAAATCTCTAATGTCTCCGGTGCGCTGCTTACTCATCAGCATATGGATCACGCTAAATGTTATAAAAATCTTATGACAGTTGGCATACCAATTTATACGAATGATGAGACGGCGGAACATTTCAATGTCGTGGCCGGAGAGAGGATGGTCGGGATTCCGGAAGGACAATGGATATCTATCGGAAACTTCAAGGTAATTCCTCTATATGTGCCACACGATGGTGTCCCGAACTATATGTATCTGATAAAAATCCCAGACGGTCAGCTGATGATGTATGCGACAGATTTTATGTATCTTCCTAAAACATTCAAAGGAATGCATATCAGCACATTTCTTATCGAGTGTAACCATCTGGATGCGGACACGGAAAAGGATGCTGTGAATTATAAGCATTCCATAAAAGGGCATAGCAGCTTAGATGTTGTGAAGAATGTCATCCGGGCAAACCGAACCGAACTGATGAAAAACGTGATTCTGTGCCATATATCAGAAACGTGGGGAAATTCGGAACTGATGCGGCATGAAATCAAAGAGATTACTGGAGATGCAGTTACAGTTGATGTGGCCGAGCCTGGATTAGAACGAGACATAAGCTTATTTCCGTTTTGAGGAGGGAATTCATAGATGCTTATAAACCTAAAGTGTGATACCTGTAAAGAACCATCGAAATATGTAACAGGGTTTTACGATGGTAAAAAAGGCAAACACGGTGTTCTCTATGATTGCAAAAATGAATTATGCGAAGTTAATCAGCTGATGAGAGCAGCAGAAGCAGAAGACATTCAGAAAAGACTTGAGATCCAGGACATGGACTCACAAAGAGGGATATCAGCTGGATATGTAGCGGCTAAAAGGCGGGACGCAGGACTGACTATGTACCAAATGTCGCGGATTGGTGGATGTAGTCCTGCTGAGTACAGCTCATATGAGCATGAGAGGAAGCCGTTTGACCCGGAAGTATATCGGAAATGCATTAACTATTTAAAAGAAATTCGCAATACAGAGCGAAAGGAGAAACTATTTTGAATAAAGTAATGTTATGTGGTCGGCTGACGCGAGATCCGGAAGTAAGGTATGCCGGGGAAAAAGCGATGGCAAGCTATACGCTCGCCGTGAATCGCCGTATCAAGAAAGATGATCAACAGAGCGTGGACTATCTCCCCTGCGTGGTATTTGGAAAGTCTGCGGAATGGGCCGAAAAGTATCTCAGAAAAGGCATGAAACTTATTGTATCCGGAAGAGTTCAGACGGGATCCTATACCAATAAGGAAGGAAAGAAAGTTTATACAACCGACATCTTTGTAGAGGAGCAGGAATTTGCCGAGAGTAAGAGTAGTGGTGGAAATACTGGTGGAGATGCCGGTGCCAGAAATTCTCCTCAGATTGGAGACGGATTTATGAATATTCCGGACGGCATCGAAGATGCTGGACTTCCGTTTAACTAGGGGTGAATAATGAAATTTTTGGATTTTTTTGCGGGTATTGGTGGATTTCGGCGAGGAATGGAATTAGCGGGACATGAGTGCATTGGATTCTGCGAGTTCGATAAGTTTGCAGTGGCGAGTTATACATCAATGCATCTTTTAACAGAGAAGCAAAGAGAACATTTGTCCACCCTCCCAGAAAAGCAAAGGCAAAAAGAAATCTTAAAGGAGGAATATAGAAATGGAGAATGGTACGCAGCTGACATTCGAAAAGTGTATGCCGGAGACATACCAAAAGCAGACTGTTGGTGCTTCGGATTCCCATGCCAGGACATCTCGGTTGCAGGAAAGCAACTCGGATTTCAAGGAAATCGTTCAAGCTTGTTTTTCAGAGTTATGTACCTTATCGGACAGCTCGAAGACGAAAATAAACCCACTTACCTTTTCATTGAGAACGTTAAAAATTTGCTTAGTGTTAATGGAGGATGGGATTTCGCCAGACTGCTCATTGAAATGGATAGGGGGGGGGTACGATGCGGAATGGCAAGTGCTCAACTCCAGAGATTTCGGAGTGCCGCAGAATAGGGAACGGTGTTTCATTATCGGACATCTTAGAGGCAGGAGTTCCTCAGAAGTATTTCCTGTCGAAAGAACAAGTGGAGAAAATCGTATTTCGATAATCGCACACAGGGATGGATTTCACAGGAATCTACAAACATTTTCTACTGAAGGAATCTGTGAAACGCTTGATACGGGTCAGGGCGGAGGACGTGGAACATACGTTCCGATAAACATCTTGAACAAAGATTACAGGCATAATTATGAAGCGATTCATGATGCAGACGGAATTTGCGGAACTCTTATGGCTCGAGACTATAAGGACCCTAAGAGGATCTGCATGCCTGTTCTTACACCAGATAGAGCCGAAAAACGGCAGAATGGGAGAAGATTCAAAGATGATGGAGAACCAATGTTTACGCTGACGGGGCAAGATAGACATGGTGTTGCTATTGAACCTATTGGAATCATTGATCCGCAAGGCAGAAAAACGAAAATGGTTGTTCCGAGGGATTTATCCCCCACACTTAGAAGTCAATCGTATGGGAATGAACCAAGTTTATGTGTAAAGGTCGCAGAAGCCACAAAACAGGGCTATTCCGAATGCAGAGTTGGAGTAGATAACGTGAATTTAACTGTTCCTGGCAGTAAAACTAGACGAGGAAGGGTTGGACACGAAGTCGCAAACACACCAGGTACCAGTTGCAACCAAGGAATCTTCGTTCAGGCGTCCGAAAATTTAATTGTATACGCAGTATGGTATGAAAAATATCAATGTTACATCGCAATTCGTAAACTGACGCCGAAGGAATGTTTTCGGCTGCAAGGTTGGACGGATGATTATTTTGAAAAAGCGGCGTTTGTTAACTCGGATAGTCAACTTTATAAAGAAGCCGGCAATGGTGTGACGGTTTCTGTAATTGAAGCGATGGCAAAGGAAATGAGAATGGAGTAGAGAAAATGAATAAAGATGAACACTGTGATAACTGCATGTTCGAATATACATGCAATTGGAGTAAAGCAGGGAATGACCTGCACTGCTCAGAATGGAAAACAGATTCTCCGGAGGACAAGTAATGAGAATTGGAGAGGACAAAGCGCAACAGGCAAACAAGCATGAGCTGAAACATCGCATGCTGGCGGAGATGGGACATGAACTGGTCCCTCTCCCGGTGCCTGTTGGAGATTATATCGAAATCACGCCGGAGATACAGGAAGTCATTGATCGCCGGGGAGACAAGCTGAAAAAGATGGACCTAATCGGTTTGATTAAGACCTCGGTAGATACAAAGAGAGATTGTGAAGAACTGTATCAGTGCTTGATGCAGGGACATAAGCGGTTTTCTGACAGCTGTTTCCTTGCACACAACAATGGAATCCGTCTCATCATTCTTGTAGAAAACACCGATGGCGTTACTTCTGTAGAGAATCTTGACCGATGGAAGAATGAAAAACGGTGGAGCAGCTATTTTATCGCGAAGAAACGCGCAGAACGTGTCGGTAAAAATCCGCCAAAACCTCCGTGCAAGCCATCACAACTTAAACAAATTATGTGGACCATGCACGAGAAATACGGAACAGAATTTATGTTCTGTAAGCCGGAAGAATCGGCAGGGAAAATCATTGAATTATTGGAAAAGAACTAAAGCTTGCAATGACATCAATCAACAATAAGAATTTCATAGAACGCAGGAGGAGCCAGGGACTGTGCGTTCTGTGCGGTAAACCATCAGAGAACGGTGCTTACAGATGTAACGCATGTAAGAAAAAGAGAAACGAAGAAGAGGCAAAAACGAGAAAAATGTATCAGAAATGTGGTATTTGCCCCGAGTGCCGAATTCACCCAATTATGGGAGATGAAAAAGTTTGCCCGGAATGCAATGCAAAATTTAGCGCACAAGTCAATGCACGTCGAAACAAGGACCGAGAGCACTATAATGAGCAGCACAGAGAGCATTCAAGAATTTTGTATGCCAAAAGGAAAGAACAAGGAATCTGCACAAGATGCGGAAAGCGGAAAGCTCTTTTGGGGGGGCGAAGCACGTGTGGCATATGCGCTGATAAAAACAGGAAAATGAAGGCAGAGACAAGTCATAATATCGGTTTCGAAATGCGTGAGAAATTACACATGTGTCGCTTCTGTAGCAACCCGGTAAAATCTGGATATAAGGTATGCGAAAAACATTATCAAATGTGCGTGGACAAATTGAAACATCCTAAATGTATTGAAGCCAGAGATGAGTATAAAAAAATGATTAACAGATCAATCAACGCAAGGAGGGAGAAAAAGGTTGAACGAGTTTGCAATCAACTGGATTAAAGGCGGAGACTATGCCGAAGTCACGGTTCCGAGTGGAACGGCTTTGAAGTCAAAGCTTTTGAAAATGGCGGAACAGAGACCGGACGAGGTGAACTAGGTACATGTTAATAATGACGGATCAATGGTGTGCCATGTACCGATTAATTTCATCAAGATCAGCCCACCGAGAAAGGTGTCGGAAGAGCAGGCGGCGGCAGCTTCTGAACGATTCAAGCAGATGTGGGAAGAAAAACGTGCTGGAGAATCTGATGAGTAGGAATTATACAGTATATGCCGTGGATTTCGATGGGACACTGTGCGAGAGCATATACCCAGGTATCGGTGCTCCGAACATGGGATTGATTTTACACCTTATCAAACGTCGTAGTCAGGGAAATAAAGTGATCCTGTGGACGTGCCGGTGTGGTCAGCAATTAACTGACGCAGTTGAATTCTGCCGTAAGCATGGGCTTGAATTTGACGCTGTAAATGAAAATCTCCCAGAGCTAATGGAAATATGGGGAAATGATCCGAGAAAGGTTGCTGCTGACGTCTACATTGACGATAAAGCAGTGATGAAACCTAAGTACCATGTTCCATACAGATCTACGCAAAGATAAGAAAATGGGGTGATAAATGTATGGGAGAAGTGAAGTGGATAAAACTCACTACGGATATGTTTGAGAACCGCAAAATCAAGCATATCCGGACACTCCCGGAAGGTAATAACATCGTCCTCATCTGGGTGATGTTATTGACAATGGCCGGAAGGTGTAATGCTGGAGGAATGATCTATTTGACGGAGAACATTCCGTATACGCCAAAACTACTTGCCGATGAGCTGAATTTTGATGAAAGCGTCATTGTATTGGCGCTCAGCGTTCTGGAAAAAATGGACATGATCGTGTTAGATGAGGAAAAATTTGAAATTCCAGGATGGGGCGAGTACCAGAGTGCGGAGGGATTAGACAAAATCCGGCAGCAGAACCGGGAACGGGCATCGAGGTATAGAGAAAAGAAAAAGCAGGAGCGGATTGAAGAGAAGCCGAAGGAAATTCGAGCGTTGCCAGAGCCGAACCCTAATGAGTTCTCGAAAAGATCATCGAATCTTACAAACCTAAACATCATTTTGAAGAAATATGATGAGTATATGTTTTTCTATGATAATCCCGATATTTTAGAATGCGCTAAGCGTTGGATGACTTACAAGGATGCAAAGCCGAAAGCGTCGAACCATTATGACACAGAAATAGGAATCAAGATGTTGCTGAACAAGTTCATCAAGAATTGCCAGGAATACGGTATGGATTCGGTCATTTCTGTTGTAGATGATTCTATAGTGAATAACTATGCAGGAATTACATGGGCTCGGCTGGGGAAAATGAAAACCTCTAAAGAATATAACGATTGGAGGAATTCCTGATGACTAGGGATGAAACCATAAATATTCTCATGATGATCCAGGCAGCATATCCAAGATTTTCAGTCCCAGACAAAACGGTGACGATAAATACTTGGCACAATCTTTTGAAAGAATATCCACTCAAACAGGTTGAAGCTGCAACTGTGGCATACATCAAATCTGATAAAAGCGGATTTGCACCAGGAATAGGTCAGGTGATTGAAAAATTGAATCTCATATTCCGGAAGGATGACATGAGTGAACTGGCGGCATGGGGGCTTGTTACCAAAGCAATCCGTCGGTCTACGTATTATTCCGAAGAAGAGTTTGCAAAACTTCCACCCACAGTACAAAAGGCGATAGGATCACCATCTCAGCTTAAAGAATGGGCTCAAATGCAGGTGGATGGTCCGGCGCTGACAGTATTACAATCGAATTTCTTGAAATCTTACCGGACTATATCGGCGAGGGATAGAGAACGTGCTTCTTTAAATCTTCCGATAGAAAAGCCGGAATATAGAATCGGAGCAGGTAGCCAAATGCTCAGTATTTCTGATGAACGTGAAGAGGCGCTGAAACAATCTGTACCAATGCCGAAAAATGTTAGGGAAAAACTTAATAAACTGATCGGAGGGATGACGCTTAATGAATAAAAGAGAAATTGCGGAAATCAAGAAAATAAATAAGTTCAGTTCTGACGGATGTACTATTGGTCGCATGTGTGTCTGCTACGTAGATGCAGAAAAGAACATTATCCTCAAGGATAGAGATGCATTCTTTTCTTTGCCGGAGGATGAAATCTTTAAATATTGGGAAATTCTCAGAAAAGGGCTGTCTGGCAAACTGGGGAAAAACTTACTTTCAAGAGAGATCAAGAGAGAGGCTGAAGAACCTGGTGGATCACAAGAACTGCTGATGAAGCTTAGAGATTCTGCGTTGAAAGATGATGAATCTCTCGATAAATTCTATGAAAATGTGATCGCAAATTATGATCATTCAGGTAACTACATGATTCTGCTCGTGTATGGCGCTTATGACATTCCGGGCAAGGCTACGGATAATACCGCACTGTACGATGCTTCCGACGAGGTTTACAGATATGTTCAGTGCTGCATCTGCCCAGTAGATCTCTCGAAGTCGGGGATTTCCTACAATGATAAGAGCCGAGTGTTTGAAGCAAGTCAGCGTAACTGGATGGTAGGTGATCCAGACACCGGATTTCTGTTCCCGGCATTCAATGATCGCAGCACAGATATTCACAGCATTCTGGCATATGCGAAGAAAGAACATAATCCTCAGTTTTGCGAAAATGTTATGGGATGTAGCTGTTTACTCGATGCCGGAAGTCAGAACTCAGCATTTTGGGGGCTGATAGAGAACATTTTTAACACATCGTTAAACTTCGAGGTTGTAAAAAGCATACGGCAGTGTATCAGAGATACTATGGAGAGTGGAGAAGACTCTGGAGAGCCGGTGATTCTAACCAAAGAGAGGGCTGATGTTATTGTTTCTACTTGCGGAGACGATGAACAGATCAAAGCGTTTTCCGATGCTTGGGATTGCCTTGTTGGCGAGGAAACACTTTTAGCGAACAATCTTTTGGAAAAGGATTTAAAAATCAAGTTTCCTGGAGGCGCTGGAACCGTAAAAATTGCGGATGAGGACCAAGATATTACCTCGATTCGGATTATTGAAGGAAGAAAATGCTTTGTTGTGGAACTCGAAGACGGCGTTCAGGTTAATGGAATTACAGTTTCGTAAGTAAGAGTGGAGGACGGTATTCATGAGCACACATGATTATACAACGATAATTTCAAATCTCGCCGATGAAGTTGGTGAAAATTTTGCTAAGCACTATGATGACGTGGTTTTTAAAGAACTTGAACGGTATGGATATGATAAGGAATGGCTTATTCGACACCCAGGATATGTTACGAAAAAACAGCTCCCCATTGCTGACGTTTACAGCGTTAATGGTCAAGAACTGTTTGCCATTACAAAAACAATCAAGTCCTCATATAGTGACGATGCACAGTATGTAAACTCCACCATGGAAATTGAAGTAACTGACTTGTTAGAGAAAAATAGGGAGCGCAAAGAAATGATCTGTGACATTAAGAAAGAATACAGCGATAAGTTCGACGAGCTTCGCAAAGCCCGCGTGGAAATGAGCTATTACAAGTACGGACCGGCGGCGGAGAACTTCGGACAGCACTATGTGGATGCCATCGGCACTATGCAGAAGTGCATCCAGAAGTATAAGGAGACCGGCAACACCGAGTACCTGTGCGATGCAGCGAACTACTGCATGTTTGAATACATGTACCCGGCGATTGCCGGAGCGCACTTTCGGGCAACTGATAGCGGAGAGAGCGCCGGGATCGTGGGGCTGAGCGTGAAGGAGGCGGAACAGTATGATAAAAATTGAGATGGTAGACGCGATCGGAAAGCCTGCAATGTATGAGCAACTTGCAGAAGAGGCCGGAGAGTTGGCCCATGCCGCCCAGAAGATGGCGCGGATTCTGCGCGGAGAGAATCCTACACCGGTGACGGAAGAGGAAGCAAGGAGAAATGTGGTAGAAAAGTTTACAGACACCATGCAGAGCGCGATTGAACTTAATCTTGGTATTGATGCACAGTTGGCAAAGGAGAAGCGAAAAAGATTCTGGGAGAGATGGGAAAAAAAGGATGATACAAGAATCGCCGAAAGATCCGTTGCAATTAGGAAGAGTAAAGCAATCCGACCACTTTATGAAATCGACCCGGCTGATTTAGTACACCCAGTAAAAGAATGGAGATGCCCGACTTGCGATTCGTTTTACGGTGAGCCACTTATGAAATGGAGCTACTGTCCTTGCTGTGGACAGCACATTGATTGGACGGACGAGACAATACTGAAATGGAGAAAAGAGCATGGAAAGAGAACGCTGTGATAACTGCTTATATGAGTACGCCTGTGACTGGCGCAAGGCAGGAGAAGAGCTGAAATGCGAGGATTGGAAGACGGAGGTGATGAGCAATGGATCTCGAACAGAAGAGCATTGAGAGAATCAAGATGGCATCGGAAATGAGCCTACACCACTATGGTAAGCCGTTAATCTGCACCTACTCCGGAGGAAAAGATAGCGATGTGATGCTGGAACTTTTCAAACGTTCCGGCGTTCCATTCGAGGTTCACAACTCGCACACCACGGTAGATGCACCGCCGACTGTATATCATATTAGAGATGTGTTTCGAGACCTGGAGCTTATGGGGATCCACTGCGATATCAACTATCATAGACGGCCAGATGGACACTTATTGACGATGTGGAATCTCATACCGAATAAACTTATTCCGCCTACTAGAACAACGAGGTACTGTTGTAAGGAACTAAAAGAAGGAGACGGCGCAAATCGCATGATTGCAACCGGAGTACGATGGGCAGAAAGCGTGAAAAGACGCGGAAGGGAAGTCTTTGAATATGTTGCATCAGCAAAAGATAGACGTATTGCCGCAAGTATGGAAATTATGCTTGTAAATGACAATGATACAAGCAGGCGGCTGATCGAAAAATGTGAGTTAAAAGCAAAAACCGTATGTAATCCGATTATAGACTGGAGAGATTCCGATGTATGGGATTTCTACTGGCACGAGTGCAAAAAGCACAATCCCTTGTACCATATGGGCTATACCCGTGTAGGTTGTATCGGATGCCCTCTTGTTGGAAAGAAAGAAAGAGTTTGCGGATTTCCCGACATACGAGCGGGCATATAAGCGAGCTTTTGAAAAGATGCTGCAGGTCCGGAGATCAAAAGGGTTACAGACTGATAGCTGGAAGAATGGAGATGATGTTTTCCGGTGGTGGATGAACGATAGAAATATTGAAGGACAATTATCTATGTTTGACGAAACAGGAAAATAGACAAAAGCGGCGGACCACCCGCCAAGATGATTCCGCCGCTAAGAAAATAAATCGCTTAAGTCCATTATAGCCGACTTGAGCGCCAAAATCAAGGAGGTACTTATGAGTAACATTAAATCCGATATTATCAATAATGTAACCGTTACAATGTCCGTATATATCCAGGACAGAGAAGCCCTTGATGTATTGGAGCTTGTGTTGGCTAATGAGCTTATGAAGGTGAATGTCGAAGAGATCACGACTCTTCCGGCAGAGGTTAAAAGTAGCGTGGATCAGCGCAATGCCTATCTCGTGCAGCTCTTTATGATCCAGAAACGCCACCTAAAAAAGCGCACGATTGAGGCGTATATGGGATCGGTACGCCGCTTGGTACTGGCTACAGGGAAACGTCTGGATCTTATCGACACACTGGATATTGATTGGTATCTGGCACAGTATGAGCAGCACAAGGGCGTGAGGACGGAGAAAATCACGAACCGCACCTACAACAACGAGCGGAGAAATCTTTCAGCGTTTTTCACATGGATGCGCAAGTCGAAGATCGTACAGGACAACCCGGTCGATAATGTGGACGCGAAAAAGGTTGTGCTGGGAAAGATTGACTACTACAGCCGGGAGGAAATAATTGAGCTGCGAGACGCGTGCAAAACGAAACGGGATCGTGCCATTATCGAGGTATTCCGTTCCACGGGTGCGCGTGTAGGCGAGATCGCAGATATCCGCCTGGATCAAGTGGATATGCATACCGGGGACATCCCGATCATTGGTGAGAAGGGCGGACGTGCCAGGACATTATATCTGGATGCGGAGGCGAGATATTATCTTGCAGCGTATCTTGACGAGAGGAAGGATAACAGCCCGTATCTCTTTACCCAGACCGTAGGCGCGAAGCGAGGGAGGATGGGGACGGCAATGTACCGGACTATCATGAGAAAAATCGGCAAGCGTGCGAAGATCCAGTGCCGTGTGTATCCGCACAAGATGCGTAAGACACTGGGAATGGATCTCAAGCAGCACGGCCTTGATATCGGCATTATCCAAGAGATCCTCGGACATGCGTCACCGGCAGTCACCAGTATGTATTACGCTCAGTCCACAACGGAGTCACTGAGAAGCGTACGCCAGAGGTTGAGCGCATAAGGCGGAAAATTAAGATTAGTTGGAGGAAAATAAACCATGAACTTGCTAACAAAATCTAAAAAGTTATTGGATAAATTGAAAAGAAATAAAAGGTTCTCCAAATATCCATGTGAGGATTATCTTCATAATGCATTGAAATATCTTCAAGATGGTGCTAATTGTGGTGCTTATACGGAAATATGTTGGGCACTTATTAAAAGCGGAGCAGGATTAAAAGAAGATGAAAGAGAAATCTTTGAAAAATATCAAGAGAGGTTCATAAATTAAGATTTGGAGGATACTATGAAAAAGTGGGTAGAGAACAAAGAACCATCCGGCGCAGTGGTTCACACGCTTGTGTTCGGGCATCATGGAGATGATCCCAAAGTCATAGTGGCGTTGTTTAGAGATTCAGAGGGAGATTGGTTTACAACATCGAATGTGCTCGATACATACGGGGACTTGCTGACTGGCAAGGAAATGTGTGAGCATGATGCCAAAATGATGGTAGAGGAAATGGTGTACGATCATTTTGCGGATGAAAAGAGGTATTACGAGGAAATTTGCGAAGAGCTTGATATGGAAAACTGAAAGTTAAGATTTGGAGGAAATACGATGATTGAGAAAATCGGGATTCCCGCCATGCTTGAGCAGCTGGCGGAAGAAGCAACGGAATTGGCACATGCAGCACTTAAACTTGCGAGAATTGAGCGTGGGGAAAATCCCACGCCAGTTCTTGAAAAAGATGCAATGGACCATTTAATCGAGGAATATACGGATGTGGTTCAGTGCGCTGAAGAATTGAGTCTGGTGCCGAACCGGGAACAGATCAAACTTAAAAAGATACGCTTTGAGGAAAGGTGGAAGGAAGAACTGTATGGCAAATAATACTTTTAGAATACCCATTCCAATTGGACATCCGATCTATGAAGTTAATAATGGTCATATTGAAGAATATGAGGTTATCGGATATCGCATCGGAAGAATGATGGGAGAAGATCAGGAAGATTATGAAGAGGACTATGGGGATTATGATGGGTGGCGTATTGAATATGGACGAGATGAAATAGAAGGAAGTTCACCGATATCTGCCATTGGAAATTATCTTTTTTCAAAGTGCCCGAACATGGAGGAAAAAGGCGATGGAGAATAAAGAGAAGCCGATCCTGTTTAATACGGAGATGGTCCGGGCAATCCTTGCCGGACAGAAAACATGCACACGGCGGCTGCCGAACAAACGTGTTCGCGAAGAGTATTTCGAATATGATGATTGGGCGAATACAGTAGGCGGATCGGGAATCAAAAAGTTAAGCGAGAAAGAATTTTACGAACAATATCCGCCATATCAGGTGGGCGATATCCTGTATGTCCGGGAAACATGGGAGCGTTTTGAATGTTGGAACTGTGAGG
>ERZ1035014.52-NODE-52-length-69940-cov-16.235329_pt1 | contig 69940 bp, 94 predicted proteins | sample MGYA00520620_ERZ1035014 | MGnify/ENA primary metagenome ERZ1035014 (study PRJEB33766, sample SAMN09781744) | gut metagenome | biome: gut microbiome | host: Homo sapiens | place: Madagascar | study: EMG produced TPA metagenomics assembly of the PRJNA485056 data set...
GCTTTCTATACTGAGTTGGGGAATTCTAGTATATCAGACGAGCATGTCTTTTTTTGTTGCACCTCATTTTACAACGCGGGGCGAAAAAATTTACAAAAAAAGCTTGCAAAAAGTTGAAAGTTTGGATATACTTTACTGGTAAACTATTAACTAGTTAAGAAAAGGAGCCATCATGAAGAAGAAATTTCTTTTATTGATAAATGTACTTGCGCTTTTGCTTGTTTGGCAAGTTAGCCACATTAAGCAGGTTGCAGCAGATGACAAGATTAAAGTTGTAACAACTTTTTATCCTGTCTATGAATTTACCAAAGCTGTTATGGGAGATACAGCAAATGTATCAATGCTGATTAAAGCAGGGACTGAACCACATGATTTTGAACCATCTACCAAAAATGTAGCTACCATTTCAGATGCTGATATGTTTGTCTACATGGATGATAGCATGGAAACATGGGTTAAAAAAGTCAAAAAATCAATTAATTCTGATAACCTAACTATCGTTCGAGCAAGCGGTGATATGCTTCTCATGGCTGGTACAGCTGAAGAAGAAGGTGAAGACCATGACGAGCATGAAGGACATAGTCATGAATATGATCCACACGTTTGGTTGTCACCAAAACGCGCAGTTACCTTGGTTGAAAATATCCGAGATGCTTTTGTTGCTAAATACCCTGATAAAGCTGACACTTTTAAAGCTAATAGCGCAGCTTACATTGAAAAACTCAATGACTTAGATAAAGCCTACACAGATGGACTTTCGAATGCTAAACAAAAAAGCTTCGTCACTCAGCATGCTGCTTTTGGTTATTTAGCACTTGATTATGGTTTGAACCAAATCTCAATTGCTGGAATTTCCCCAGAAGTAGAACCATCAGCAAAACGTATTGCAAGCCTTACAAAATACGTTAAAAAATACGATATTAAATACATTTACTTTGAAGAAAATGCGTCAAGTAAAGTTGCCGCAACGTTAGCAGATGAAGCTGGTGTAAAAACAAAAGTTTTAAATCCGCTAGAAAGCTTAACTAACAAACAAATCAAAGCTGGCGAAGATTACTTCTCAGTCATGAAAGAAAATCTGAAAGCTTTGAAATTGACAACTGACGTTAAAGGTAAAGAAATCAAAGCTGAAACAGATGATACCAAAACTGTTCAGCACGGCTATTTCAAAGATAAAGACGTTACTGATCGTAAATTAAGTGACTGGACAGGAAAATGGCAATCTGCTTACCCATACCTTCTTGATGGTACACTTGATCCTGTCTGGGCTTATAAAGCCAAAGCTTCAAAAGGTGAACAAACTGCTCAAGAAGTTAAAGACTATTACACAAAAGGCTACCAAACTGATGTTGAACAAATCATCATTGATGGTAAGAAAAATAAAGTTACTTTTGTTCAAAATGGTGAAAAACATACCTACACTTACAAATACGTTGGTTACAAAATTTTGAAATACGAAAAAGGTAACCGTGGTGTTCGTTATCTTTTTGAAACAGATGACAAAGACGCTGGCGAATTCAAATACATTCAATTTAGCGACCACAATATCACATCAACAGATGTTGAACACTTCCATCTTTTCTGGGGTAACAGTAGCCAAGATGAAATTCTAAAAGAAATGGAACACTGGCCAACTTACTTCCCAGCTAAAGAATCTGGTCAAGAAATTGCCCAACACCTTGTTGCTCACTAAAATAATTAAAGGCTTGAATCAAGTGATTCAAGCCTTTTCTTTTTTTAGAGAAGTGGTAGAAAAAGTTGATTTTTGAGAGCAGGACATCGCGTTGCCAGCTTATGAAAACTTTGCTATAATGGGTTAAGATAGCACTTACATTTTAGGAGGCCACGTGAAAGACAAGCAAGTGACAAAATTCTTTTTAGCTTGTTCGACCTTAGTTACTTGTATAACATTGGGAATTAACCTCACTTTCAGACATGCAGCTCACGCTGTTATTGCTGAATCAGGACAAGTTTCCCCAACAGCGACAGCTGATTTTATTACAAGTATCGGTGAGACAGCTCGACAGATTGGTCAAGAAAGAAATCTTTATGCTTCAGTGATGATTGCTCAAGCTGTTTTAGAATCAAGTAGTGGCCAATCAGCACTTAGCCAAGAACCTTATTATAATTTCTTTGGGATAAAAGGGGCTTATAATGGTAATTCAGTCGTCATGCAGACTTGGGAAGACGATGGTAGTGGAAACACTTATGAGATTGACCAAGCCTTTCGTTCATACAACAGCTTAGCAGACTCACTTAATGACTATGCTAATTTACTAAGTTGGAATCTTTATGCGGATACTTGGAAGTCAAATACCTCTTCTTATCAAGATGCTACAGCAGCTCTAACTGGTCGTTATGCCACAGATACTGCTTACGCAGATAAGTTAAATGCCTTAATTGAGCAGTATGGTTTAACAAGCTATGATGAGCCGTTGGTAACCGATGAAGTTCAAGAGACTACCGGACAAGATAACCAAACTCAACAAAATAATCAACCTACTAAAACCGTTAATCCGAACTACGTTTGGAACAAACACCGCGGTTCATACACTAGTTCAGACATTCTAGCAGAAGACGAAGCTTGGTTAGCTTATATTAGATAAAAAGAGCGTAAGCTCTTTTTTTGTTGCCCTATTTACGGAAAAACAAAAAAGCCATCTCGATTGCTCGAAATGACTTCTTGTAGTAAATGCGATTTCTTATTTTGTGAAACCGTATTTTTTGTTGAAGCGATCCACACGACCATCTGCTTGAGTGAATTTTTGGCGACCAGTGTAGAATGGGTGAGAATCTGATGAGATTTCCACACGTACAAGTGGGTAAGTAGCGCCTTCAAATTCTACAGTTTCGTTAGAAGCTTTTGTAGAACCGCTAAGGAATTTGTAACCAGTAGTTGTGTCCATGAATACTACTGGACGGTATTCTGGGTGGATATTTTGTTTCATTGTTAAAAGATTTCCTTTCTGCCATGATGATTTCTTATGCACCATAGTTATTTTAACTTCTATAGTTTATCAAATAATGCGATATTTGACAAGACTTTTGTGCAAAATAATTGAATTGAAATATAATTGTTAAAAAACGCTCTACAGCAGGCCTGAGCTTAGTTTTTTGAGGCTAGTAAATCTTTGATTTCTTGATAGATTTGCTCGTTTTCCTCAAGGCTGTAAGAATTGGCTCCGCTGGCAAGTGGGTGACCTCCTCCGTTGTGACGTTTAGCAATCTCGTTGATGACTTGTGTTTTACTACGCAAGCGAACACGGTAGTTACCGTCAGCTTGTTCAACGAAAATTGCCCAAGATTGAACACAATCGATACGACCTGGAGCTCCAACAATAGCAGAAGTTTCAGCTTCAGTGACATTGTATTTTTTCATAGTTTCTTGCGTCAACACCACACGCGCAGCCCCATTATCATCAACTTCTAAGTTATCATAGACAAAGCCTTGAAGTTTCGCAATTTTAAATGAAATAGAGTCCATTTGGCGAGCTAGACTTGAAAAATCAAAGTCATATTCACGAAGTTTACTTGCAATCATGAATGTTTTGCTGCTTGTAGCTGGGTATAAGAAACGTCCGGTGTCTCCGACAATACCTGAGTAAAGCAAGCGGGCAGATTCGCTAGAAAGGGCTAAGCCAGTAGAGAAAGCAAAGTCAGAGATGATTTCGCTGGCACTTGAGGCGTTAGTATTGACATACAAGAGGTCACCATAAACATCTTCGTTAGGGTGGTGGTCAATCTTAATGAGGCAATCGCCTTTTGTGTAGCGCTCATCGTCGATACGTGGAGTGTTTGCTGTGTCAGTGACAATGACCAAAGCCCCATCATAGTCGCTGTCAGAGACTTCATCCATTGTTGTAATCCATGCAAGAGTTGGCTCATCAAAACCAGTTGCTAAAACTTTTTTAGTTGGAAAATTGTGCTTGATGAGTTCACGCAAACCAGCTTGGCTACCTAGTGCATCAGGATCAGGACGTTGATGACGGTGAATGATAATGGTATCGTAAGCTTTTATCTTTTCGAAAATTTCTTCAAATGTATTCATATCTAAATTCCTTTGTAAGCTAGAGATTTACCCTATTATAGCATGAAATGACTGCGAGGTGGTAATGAGGATTTTTGAAATAAATCTAAGGTTTTATTTTTAATTTTTAGAAGTAAAGTGCTAAAACAATAAATCTAAACGTTTTCTAAAAATAAAAAAATCATAAGGGGGATATGCTCATGTCAGTATTTTATGCTCCAGCTGTTAATCTTATTGGACGTGGTGTTGTTAAGGAAATCGGTAGTTACATCAAGGGATATGGTTATAAGAAAGCTCTTTTGGTAACTGACCATTTTATTGCTAAGAGTGGTATTTTACCTAAAGTAACGGCACCGCTTGATGCTGAAAACATTGACTATGTTGTCTATAGTGATGTTGATCCTAACCCAACCGTTAAAAACGTTGAAGAAGGATTAGCAGCCCTAAAAGAAAATGGTTGTGATTTCATCATTTCTCTTGGAGATGGTTCACCTCAGGATGCTGTCAGCAGTATATCTATCCTAGCTACTAATGGTGGTCGACCTCTGGATTACGAAGTCGTTCATAAATCAGAAAAAACAGGCTTACCAGTAATTGCCATTAGTACAACGACAGGAACTTCAGCTGAAATTACCATTAATTATGTTATCACTGATGAAGAACGCAAAGTCAAAATGGTTATGGTTGATAAAAATAGCCTAGTTTTGATGTCAGTCAATGACCCAGAATTAATGTTTTCAATGCCTAAGTCATTAACAACCGCAACTAGTCTGGATGCTTTAACTCACGCTATCGAAGCATTGGTAACACCAGGTGCTTACGCCGCAACGAAAAAACTTTCGGTTGGGGCGATTGAGTTAATCAAAGAATACTTGCCGCGCGCAGTTGCCGATGGTCATGACCTTGAAGCGCGAGAAGCCATGGTTAATGCTATTTTCTTGGGTGGTATGGCTTTTAATAATGCAGGTCTTGGTTATGTGCATGCTATGGCACACCAACATGGTGCCGTTTATCATTTACTACATTGTGTTTGTTGTGCGATGACTTTGCCAATTGTCGAACGCGAAAATGTCAAACATGTTCTAGCAACTTTCCGTGATGTGGCTAAAGGACTAGGACTTCATACCTAAGATAAATTGGAAGAAACAATCGCTCTTTACAAACAGCTATTTTAAGCTAAAACTTGGATAAGTTGCAGGAAAAATCCTGTGACTTATTTTTTTAAGAAAAATTTCTTTGCAAAGTAAAAAGAATGTGTTAAGATAGTAGCTAAAAAAATTTAATTAGGGAGGCTAACTTGGATACAACAACATTAAAAGAATTGGCAAAAACAGAACTTCATTGTCACTTGGATGGTTCCATCTCACTAGAGACAATTCGTCAATTAGCAGATATGGCAGATATTGCTGTTCCAGCAGCAGATGAAGATTTAAAGGACTTAGTTACCGCACCTGCTGAGGCAGAAAGCTTGATGGATTATTTAAAAGCGTTTGATTTTGTCCGTCCGCTTTTGCAGACGAAAGAAGCTCTACATTTGGCTGCTTATGATGTTGCTAGACAAGCTGCGCAGGAAAATGTCATTTATACTGAAATTCGCTTTGCACCTGAATTTTCAATGGATGAAGGATTGACAGCTTCTGAGACCGTTGAAGCAGTTCTGTCAGGTCTTAAGCAGGCAGAAGCAGATTTTGGCATTGCGGCTAAGGTTCTTGTCTGTGGCATGAAACAATCACCTGCACATGTGACACGTGATATTTTTGACCATGTCGTCCAGTTAGCTGATAAAGGATTAGCTGGTTTTGATTTTGCAGGAAATGAACTAGATTTTCCACCTGCAGAATTAGAGGCTATCATTAAGCATACTCAGGAGTTAGGGCTTCCTTTGACATTTCACGCTGGTGAATGTGGTTGCGCTCATTACATTGCGGATACCATTGCTCTTGGTATCAAGCGTATCGGACATACCACGGCCATTTATGATCAACCTGAATTGATTCAAGAATTTGTCAAAAAAGGGGTAACAGCTGAGCTATGCTTGACAAGCAATCTCCAAACCAAAGCTGCGAAATCTTTAGCTGAGTTTCCTTTTCTTGTTTTGAAAAATGCTGGCGCTAAGATTACCATTAACACTGATAACCGTACGGTTTCTGACACCAGCCTAACAAGAGAATACGCGCTCTTTGCTAAATATTTTGGTGTTGGAGTTGATGATTTCCTAACATTTAATAAAAATGCTATTCAAGCATCGTTTACAACAGAAGCTCAAAAAGCTGATTTATTATCGAAAATTGACAATTTATATAAAACATTTCTGTAAAATTATGCTACAATAGTGGTAATTTATGTTTGGAGGGAACTATGGCTTTAGTTAAGATTGTCTATGCCAGCATGACAGGAAATACTGAAGAAATTGCTGACATTGTTGGAAATAAGTTCGAAGAACTTGGACACACTGTCGAAGTAGACGAATGTACAACAGTTGACGCAGCTGATTTTGAAGATGCTGATGTTGCGATTGTTGCATCATACACATACGGAGATGGCGAATTGCCAGATGAAATCGTTGATTTTTACGAAGATCTTGCAGATGTTGATTTGACAGATAAAATCTTCGGTGTTGTCGGATCTGGTGATACTTTCTACGATTACTTCTGTAAAGCAGTTGACGAATTTGAAGCACAATTTGCCTTGACTGGTGCAACAAAAGGTACGGATTCAGTTAAAGTTGACTTATCTGCAGAAGATGAAGATATTGCAAATCTAGAAGCTTTCGCAGAAACTATTTCTGAAAAAGTAAACTAAATAAGAAACTGAGGTTGGAGTGTGCTCCAATCTCTTTTTTCTCTTCCTTTCATAAAGAATGTTTTATAAAGTGAGGTGTCATTATGACCAAAAATAGAGATTACGGTTATGGTTTTCACGATGATCTTACCCCGACTTATTCGACGGGTAAGGGTCTAACAGAAGAAATCGTGCGAAACATATCTGCTTACAAGCATGAACCCAAATGGATGCTTGATTATCGTTTGAAGAGCTTGGAGTTGTTTTATAAACTTCCCATGCCAGATTTTGGACCTGATTTGTCTGGAATTGACTTTGATGATGTCATTTATTTCCAAAAGCTAGCGAATAAGAAGGTTAATGACTGGGATGATGTTCCTGATAAGATTAAAGAAACTTTTGAGCGTTTGGGGATTCCACAAGCTGAACGTGATTACCTTTCTGGTGCTGTAGCTCAGTACGAGTCTGAAGTGGTTTATCATAATATGAAAGAAGAGTTCCAAAAACAAGGAATTATCTTTACCGATACTGACACAGCTTTGCAAGAATTTCCAGACTTATTTAAGGAGTATTTTGGAAAAATTGTCTCAAATAGTGAGCATAAATTTGTCGCTTTAAATGGTGCTGTTTGGTCAGGTGGAACTTTTATTTACGTGCCAAAGGGCGTGCAATGTGATATTCCAGTACAGACTTATTTCCGCATTAATGGTGAAAATGCAGGGCAATTTGAACGTAGTTTGATTATTGTCGATGAAGGAGCTTCAATTCAATATATTGAAGGTTGTACTGCTCCCAATTACACAACCAATAGCCTTCACGCAGCAACGGTAGAAATTATTGTCAAACGTGATGCTAGTTTTCGTTACACGACTATGCAGAATTGGTCTGACAATGTTTATAATCTGGTAACTGAACGTGGTAAGGTCGAAGAAAACGGCATGTTAGATTGGATTGATGGTAACCTCGGAAGTAAGGTCAATATGAAATACCCTTGTTCGATTTTAGATGGTCCACACGCCAAAACGTCAGTGCTTTCCATGGCATTTGCCAATTATGGTCAACATCTAGATGCTGGCTGTAAAGTTTATCACAATGCTCCACATACCTCATCAACCTTGATTTCAAAATCAGTGGCTAAGGATGGTGGAAAGACTGACTATCGTGGTTCAGTTTACTTTGGCAAGCATAGTGAAGGCTCAAAATCACACATTGAATGTGATACGATTTTAATGGATGACTTATCAAGCTCAGATACTATTCCATTTAATGAAATTCATAATTCAAATGTGTCTTTGGAACATGAAGCTAAGGTTTCAAAAGTTTCTGAAGAACAACTTTACTACATGATGAGCCGAGGAATTTCTGAAGAAGAAGCAACAGCTATGATTGTTAATGGCTTTATGGAACCAATCACCAAAGAACTTCCAATGGAATATGCCGTCGAAATGAATAGTTTGATTACTATGAGTATGGAAGATTCTATCGGGTAAATATTTGAAAATTCTAGAAATAATCTTTTTATCTCTTGAGTCTTCTTGTCAAGAGATAAACTTTTCTTTATAATGGAAGTAATATGAAAAAACATGAGTACAAATATGGTCAGCTACGCAAGTTATTAGTGATTCTTGGTTTGCTTAGTATTTGTGGCTATTTTATGATTTATGTCATCAGGCACTGGCAACTGATTGCCGCTTTTTGGCAATCTAGTTCAAAAACAACTCTAACACAGTTTTTGATGCAGTTGCGAACAAAAAATCTGATGAATATCACTATTTTGCTATTTTTGACAGCTTTAACAGCAGCCATTCCTTTTATGTCGAATGCGATTTTTGCTATCTTTAATGGCTTGATTTATGGCCCTGCTATTGGCTTTTTGATGAATCTCTCAGCAAATATCCTTGGCAATTTTATCTTTGTTAGAATTCTGAAAATGATTGATTTAAAGGACAATGATATCAAGTTGAAAAAATATTTTGCAGGATTCAAAAATGTCATCGATGCTGTTGAAAATCAAGAACTGGGTATTATGCTAGGTTACATGATTCCTGTGATTCCAACCCTACTCATCAATTATCACGTGGCAAAAATCAAATTGCCTTGGCGCAGATGGTTTCTCTACGTTACAATCGGAGTAGCACCGAGTAGTTTATTGTATGCTTTAGGTGGAGATGCGGTTGTTGCGGGAAATTTAAGACTGATTATTGTACTGCTTGTTATTTTTATTGCCATCAGTTTAATAGGAACTTATTTTAAACGAAAAAAGAATAAGTCATCTTTATAGTAGAAATAAAAAAGATAAGGATATGGAAAAATGTCAGTAAAAGATTTGAATATTATCCGTCAAGAAATCGATCAAGTAGACCAAGAGTTAGTAGCCCTTCTGGAAAAACGTATAGCTCTAGTGACTCAAGTAGCAGCTTATAAGAGAGCTACTGGAAAAGCTATTTTAGATACTAGTCGTGAAAAAGTAGTCTTAAATAAAGTTGCTAGTCGCGTTCAAAATAAGGATTTTGAAACGACGCTGGTCAATACTTTTGCAGATATCATGAAAAATTCTCGCGATTATCAAGCTAAACAATTAAAGGCTGATTTAGATTAAGAAGGTAGCTCTCATGATTAAAAACTTAAAAGATAATCAAGATTATTCTTACAATGTTCTTGTAAAAGTAATCGGCGTAAGTCTTCTTATTGGATTTCTGATAGGTTGTGTTGATACTGTATTCGGTCGCGTCTTACTCATACTTAGTGACTTTCGAACTAGTCATTTCAATTATGTGATTCCTTTTTTGGGGTTGATTGGGATGGTTATTGTTTTTCTTTATCAAAAAGCGGATGCTCGAGCTAGCAAAGGAATGGGGCTACTTTTTGCGGTTAGTCAAGAAGCTGAAAAAGAAATTCCGTTGGTCATGTTACCTTTGGTAACTGTAGCAACTTGGCTAACTCATCTTTTTGGAGGAAGTGCTGGTCGTGAAGGTGTTGCTGTCCAGCTTGGGGCGACGATTTCACATGCTTTTAGCAAGTTTTTCTCTTTTGAAAATAGCTCTCGCTTGTTTCTTGTAACGGGTATGGCAGCTGGGTTTGCCGGTTTGTTTCAAACGCCATTGGCGGCTGTCTTTTTTGGACTTGAGATATTGGTTCTTGGCAAATTACAATTACCAGCTCTTTTACCAATGACAATTGCTTCATTTGTGGCGAGTGCAACATCACATGTTTTAGGATTAGAGAAATTTGCTCACTTTGTCAATGTTTCACTAACTTTTAATGCTTTGTTGTTTTGCAAACTTGCTTTGCTAGGACTTATTTTTGGACTAGTCGGCAATGCCTTTGCTGCTTTACTTGCCTATGCTAAACAAAAAGCCAAAGAGGTCATGTATAATCCCTACTATCGTATTTTATTTGGTGGGATTGTGCTTAGTCTTCTTTTCTTGATGTTGTATCATGGACGTTATTCAGGTCTTGGAACTAATCTGATTGATGCTAGTTTTTCTGGGAAAGACATTTACTTTTATGATTGGTTATTGAAACTAGTCTTGACTGTGGCAACTTTAGCAATCGGTTTTCAAGGTGGTGAGGTCACACCGCTCTTTGCTATCGGTGCATCACTCGGTGTTGTTTTAGCAAATGTTTTTGGTTTGCCAGTTGAATTTGTTGCAGCGGCAGGTTACATCAGCGTCTTTGGTAGTGCCACAAATACACTTTTAGCTCCGATTTTTATCGGAGGAGAAGTCTTTGGTTTTGCTAATTTGCCATATTTTGCTTTAATTATGATTTTTGCTTACAGCCTTAATCGAAAACACTCTATTTACACAGGACAAGAGGTTTTGACATTCTAGAAAAAACACTCAAAAAAGTCAGCTATTTTGCTTTACAGATATGGTGATTTTTGGTAAAATAAGAAGAGTGTGTAATGGACGCACTAATAATACGGCTAATCCGCTGGGACAAGCACCTAATGATTAGTAAGATAGGAGAATAAATAAATGAATCCATTAATTCAAAGTTTGACTGAAGGTCAACTACGTACTGACATCCCTGCATTCCAACCTGGTGATACTGTTCGTGTTCACGCAAAAGTTGTCGAAGGAAGCCGCGAACGTATCCAAGTTTTCGAAGGTGTGGTAATTTCACGTAAAGGTCAAGGGATCTCAGAAATGTACACAGTTCGTAAAATTTCAAGTGGTATCGGTGTTGAACGTACATTCCCAGTTCACACTCCACGTGTAGAAAAAATCGAAGTTGTTCGTCACGGTAAAGTACGTCGTGCTAAACTTTACTACTTGCGTGCATTGCAAGGTAAAGCTGCTCGTATTAAAGAAATCCGTCGTTAATTTTGGCGATAACTTTTCGATTGAAAAAATCTGTCCTTGTGACAGATTTTTTCATAGCTCCCCTTAGTTCAATGGATATAACAACTCCCTCCTAAGGAGTAGTTGCTGGTTCGATTCCGGCAGGGGAGATATAAGTAGGCATAAAAGTCCTTGATTTCAAGGTCTTTTTTCGTTATCAAATACACTTGACCTAAAATTGTCCAAAAAAGATTATTATATCAGAATTATCCTTAGTTAATGGCTTTATTTTTTTGAAAATGTACACGAAAATTCCTGAAAACCATGCCTTGATTTTTTCTGAAAAATTCCCGTATTTTCACCAGCTTTTTTCCTCAAATCTAATTAAAAAATGATATAATATTTTTTGACTAGAAACGAAGGAAGTAACATGGCAAGAAAAAAATATTCTATTGATAGTCGAATTGACTATTCTGTAATTTTACCTGTTTTTTTTCTTTTGCTAATTGGTTTGGTAGCCGTTTATATTGCAACGTCAAATGACTATCCTGGAACAATTGCAAAAGTAATGACACAACAAGGTGTTTGGATCTTTTTAGGGTGTGTAGTTGCCTTTGTTGTTATGCTCTTTAGTACTGAATTTTTATGGAAAGTCACCCCTTATTTGTATGGCTTGGGTTTGGCTTTGATGATTTTACCTTTGATTTTTTATAGTCCAGAATTGGTCGAATCAACCGGTGCCAAAAACTGGGTAACCATTGGGTCAGTAACCTTATTTCAACCTTCCGAATTCATGAAGGTCTCTTACATTTTGATGCTAGCTCGAGCATCGATTTGGTTTAGACACAAAGTGCCAGAAGATAATTTAAAAAACGATTGGAAGCTTCTTGGAATCTTTGCTTTGATTACCTTGCCGGTCATGGTGTTATTAGGTTTGCAAAAAGACCTTGGGACGGCCATGGTGTTCTCTGCTATTCTAGCAGGTTTGATTTTATTGTCAGGAATATCTTGGTGGATTATCTTGCCTGTTGTGATTGCGGTAACGGTGATTATTGGAGGCTTTCTAGCTCTTTTTCTATCACCACATGGCAAAGATATTTTCTATGGTTTGGGGATGGATACCTATCAAATTAATCGTATTTCAGCTTGGCTAGATCCATTTTCATACGCTAAATCAATTGCTTACCAACAAACTCAAGGTATGATTTCAATTGGTAGCGGTGGGCTTGGTGGTAAAGGTTTCAATGTTATTGACCTTGCTGTTCCAGTTCGTGAAAGTGACATGATTTTCACAGTTATTGCTGAGGACTTCGGTTTTCTTGGCTGTGCGGTTGTTATGACTTTGTATCTTGTTTTGATTTATCGCATGATTCGTGTGACTTTTGAGTCAAACAACCGATTCTACACTTACATTTCAACTGGATTTATCATGATGATTTTGTTCCACATTTTTGAAAATGTTGGTGCTGCGATTGGTATTCTACCTTTGACTGGTATTCCATTGCCATTCATCTCACAAGGTGGTTCATCATTGATTACTAACTTGATTTGTGTTGGTTTGATTCTATCAATGAGTTATCAAAATAATTTGCACCATGAGCAAGAAGTTGAAGAGCATTTCAGACGAAGTGAACGTTATTAAAAGAGGTTTGGGAAAATTCTCCCGAGCCTTTTTTTGGCTAAAAAGCAATTTTGTTATCACAAAAATCTTTTGAAAATCCTGTTTGACTATGTGGGAAATTGATTGAGTAGAGACTATAAAAAAATGCAAAATTGTGATATAATATTGCTTATGAATTACCATGATTATATCTGGGATTTGGGTGGCACTTTACTCGATAATTATGAAATGTCCACTCAGGCTTTTGTGAAAACTTTAGCTAATTTCGGTTGTCAAGCATCGCATGATGACGTTTATGAAAAGCTAAAAGAATCAACAGATGCCGCTGTTAAAAAATTTATCCCAAACCAACCACAATTTTTGAAAGCATATAAAGCATTAGAAGCCGATTATTTGAAAACACCGGTTCTTTTTACAGGCGCCAGCGAGGTTTTACAGGCAATTGTGGCTAGCGGTGGGAGAAATTTCTTGGTTTCTCATCGAAATAAACAAGTCCTTGATATTTTAGAAAAAACAAAGGTACTTCCCTATTTCACAGAAGTCGTGACATCAGAAAGCGGCTTTGCTCGTAAGCCAAATCCAGAATCAATGTTATACCTCAAAGAAAAGTATAAGATTGAAAATGCTTTGGTTATTGGAGATCGTGAAATTGATAAAGAAGCTGGTCAAGCTGCTGGCTTTGATACCTTGTTAGTTGATGGGAAAAAATCCTTATTGGAGATAGTGAAGTAAATGACGGAAGAAAATAAAAATTTAGCAGAATTAGCGAAAGAGTACGACGCCAGTCAGATTCAGGTCCTAGAGGGACTTGAAGCTGTACGTATGCGCCCAGGGATGTATATCGGTTCAACCTCAAAAGAAGGATTGCACCACTTGGTCTGGGAAATTGTCGATAACTCAATCGATGAAGCTTTGGCAGGATTTGCCACGCATATTGAGGTTTTCATCGAGAAAGATAATTCGATTACAGTTGTCGATGATGGGCGTGGTATTCCTATCGATATTCAAGAAAAAACAGGTCGTCCAGCCGTTGAAACGGTCTTTACAGTATTGCACGCCGGTGGTAAATTCGGCGGTGGCGGTTATAAAGTATCAGGTGGTCTCCACGGGGTAGGTTCATCTGTTGTTAACGCTCTATCAACACAATTGGATGTGTCTGTTTATCGTGATGGAAAAATCCATTATCAAGAATATCGCCGTGGTCATGTTGTTGACGATTTGAAAGTTATTGGTGACACAGACCGTCACGGTACAACTGTTCACTTCACTCCAGATGGCGAAATCTTTACAGAAACAATAGTATTTGATTTTGATAAATTAGCTAAACGTATTCAGGAACTTGCTTTCTTGAACCGCGGTTTGCGTATTTCAATCACTGACAAACGTGAAGGTATTGAACAAGAACAACATTATCACTACGAAGGTGGTATCTCAAGTTACGTTGAATTTATCAACGAAAACAAAGATGTTATCTTTGATAAACCTATTTATACTGATGGTGAAATGGATGGTATTTCAGTTGAAGTTGCCATGCAATATACAACTGGTTACCACGAGACAGTGATGAGCTTTGCCAATAACATTCACACACATGAAGGTGGTACACACGAACAAGGTTTCCGTACAGCTTTGACACGTGTGATTAACGATTATGCTCGTCAAAATAAATTGCTTAAAGAAAAAGACGATAATCTAACTGGCGACGATGTTCGTGAAGGTTTGACAGCAGTTATCTCTGTTAAACATCCAAACCCACAATTTGAAGGTCAAACCAAAACAAAACTTGGAAACTCAGAAGTTGTCAAAATTACTAACCGTTTATTTAGCGATGCATTTGGACGTTTCTTGTTAGAAAATCCTCAAATTGCTAAGAAAATCGTTGAAAAAGGAATTCTTGCTTCTAAAGCACGTATTGCTGCGAAACGTGCACGTGAGGTAACACGTAAAAAATCAGGTCTTGAAATTTCAAACTTGCCTGGTAAATTGGCAGACTGTTCTTCAAACGACGCAACAATGAACGAATTGTTCATCGTCGAAGGGGATTCTGCGGGTGGTTCTGCAAAATCAGGACGTGACCGCGAGCACCAAGCAATTCTACCAATTCGTGGTAAAATCTTGAACGTTGAAAAAGCAAGTATGGATAAAATCCTTGCTAACGAAGAAATTCGTAGCTTGTTTACAGCAATGGGAACAGGTTTTGGAGCTGATTTTGATGTGACCAAAGCTCGTTACCACAAACTAGTTATCATGACCGATGCCGATGTCGATGGAGCACACATTCGTACTTTGCTTCTGACATTGATTTATCGCTTCATGCGTCCTGTATTGGAAGCAGGATACGTATACATCGCACAACCACCAATTTACGGTGTTAAAGTGGGTAGTGAAATTAAAGAATACATCCAACCTGGTGCTAATCAGGAAGTTGAACTACAAGCGGCAATTGAGCGCTACAGCAATGGTCGTTCAAAACCATCTGTTCAACGTTACAAAGGTCTTGGTGAAATGGATGACCACCAACTCTGGGCAACAACAATGGATCCAGAAAATCGCTTAATGGCGCGTGTATCTGTTGATGATGCTGCCGAAGCAGATAAGATTTTTGATATGCTTATGGGAGATAAGGTTGAACCACGTCGTGAGTTCATTGAAGAAAATGCGGTTTACAGTACGCTTGATATTTAATCGAATATTAACATAAAAATACTGCACACAATCTCTAAGTATGTTATAATCGTAATGTTATAGCTATTTTTTACGATAAAAAAGACAATTTATAAGGAGTTTTAAATGTCGAGCGGAATTATTTTACTGCTTGTAGCAATAGTTGTTTTAGTCATTATTGCTTATCTAGTTGGCGTTATCGTACGCAAACGAAATGATTCATTGATTGCAAGTTTGGAAGAAAGAAAGCAATCGTTATTTGGATTACCAGTCAATGAAGAAGTCGAAGCTGTTAAAAATCTTCATCTTATCGGACAAAGTCAAACAACATTTCGTGAATGGAACCAAAAATGGGTTGATCTTTCATTAAATTCTTTCTCAGATATTGAAAATCATATTTTTGAAGCTGAAGATCTTAACGACAGCTTCAAGTTTATCAGTGCGAAACATGAAATTGACAATGTTGAAAGCCAATTGAACTTGGTTGAAGAAGATATCAATGCAATTCGTGAAGCACTTGCTGTTTTGAAAGAACAAGAAGAAAAGAACAGTGCACGTGTGAAGCATGCTTTGGACTTATATGAAACTCTTCAAGCTTCTATTTCAGAAAAAGAAGACAATTTTGGTTCAACAATGCCCGAGATTGAAAAACAATTGAAAAACATCGAGGCTGAGTTCTCACAATTTGTAACACTTAACTCAACAGGTGACCCAGTTGAAGCCTCTGAAGTACTTGATCGTGCTGAAGAACATACTATTGCACTTGGTCAAATTTCAGAACAAATTCCAGCAATCGTTGCTAAATTGGAAGATGATTTTCCAGATCAATTGGATGATTTGGAACAAGGTTACCGTCGTCTGCTTGAACAAAATTACCACTTCGCTGAAAAAGACATTGAAGCTCGTTTCCAAGAAGTGCGTGATGCAATCCGTGCTAATTCATCAGAACTTGTGACTTTGAATCTTGATCGTGCTCGTGATGAAAATGAACACATCCAAGAAAAAATCGATTCATTATATGAATTGTTTGAACGTGAAATTGCTGCTCACAAAGCTGCGCTTAAAGACAGTAAAATCATTCCAGACTATTTGGCACACGCTAAAGCCAATAACGAAAAATTGGAACACGAAATCAAACGCTTATCTCACAAGTATATCTTGAATGATAACGAAAACTTAAGTCTTCGTTCATTCACTAAAAATTTGGAAGAAATCGAACAAGAAACATTGCCAATCGTTGAAGTTTTCGATAATCAAGATAAACCATTCTCTGAACTTCAATTGATTTTTGATCGCACATTGAAAACTCTTGATGCGATTGAAGAAGGTCAAATGCAAGTCTTCGAACATGTCAAAAACATTGAACAAATCGAAAGCGTTGCTCGTCAAAGCTTAGATCAATACATTAATCGTTTGCACTCAATCAAACGTTACATGGAAAAACGTAACTTACCAGGAATTCCTCAAGATTTCTTGAGCGCATTCTTCACAACAAGCAAACAATTGGAAGTTTTGATTGATGAGCTTAGCCGCGGTCGCATTGATATTGAAGCAGTTTCTCGTTTAACTGATGTTGCAACTGCAGCAATTGCTAATCTTGAAGAAGCAACTTACCAAGTTGTTCAAAATGCAACATTGACTGAACAGTTGTTACAATACTCTAACCGTTACCGTAGCTTCGAGCCAAGTGTTCAAAGCAGTTTCGAACATGCTTTGCATCTCTTTGAAGTAGATAACAATTATCAAGCGTCATTTGACGAAATCTCATATGCACTTGAAACAGTTGAACCAGGTGTAACTGATCGTTTCGTATCATCATATGAAAAAACACGTGAACAAATTCGTTTCTAAGATGATATGTCATATAAGAAAAAAAGGTTTAGAAACTTTCTAAGCCTTTTTTGATACTTTTATTCTATTTTGGGTTAAGTTGACTTAAAATTTTGGGTATAAATATAAAGATTCTAAAAATTTAGCTTGATATTTTCAGAATTTTCTTGTAAAATAGCTTTAATATAAAAAAGCGATGATAGAAAAAGCCTAAGACAACAGACAGAGAGTGCTTGGTGGTGAGAAAAGCATGCAATCCTTAGGCGACACATTCTTGAGTGCGTGTGCGAATGCTTCTAGCTAGTAGTGCACGACGGATGGATCCACGTTACGGATTAGAAGTCTAGTACTTCATGAGAGCAGTTAAGGTGACTTGCTGTTGAATCAAAGGTGGAACCACGTTGTTAACGTCCTTGCAAAGTTTTTTTGCGAGGGCGTCTTTTTTATATCAGAAAATAGAAAGGATCTTATTATGACAACTATTAAAGGATTGAGAGAAATTGAACCTTACGTTGCCGGAAGCCAACCAAGCGGTGAAAATTTAATTAAACTAAATACAAATGAAAATGCTTATGGACCAAGTCCAAAAGTAGCAGAAGTTTTTTCACAGTTTGATGTCCATCAATTGCGAAAATATTCGACCTTGGATCAAAAATCACTACGCATTGCGCTTGCTAAGCAACACGGTCTTGAACCTGATCAGATTATCGTTGGTAATGGTTCAGATGATATTTTATCCATGGCATTTCTAGCATTTTTTAATAGTGATGATCCGGTTTTGTTTCCTGATTTAACTTATGGATTTTACAAGGTTTGGGCGGATTTGTATCATGTCAATTACCATGAAATTCCATTGAATGAGCAGTTTGAGATTGACTCTAGTGATTACATTGCTGACAATGGAGGAATTATCATCACCAATCCTAATGCGCCAACTGGCATTTATAAATCGCTTGATGAGCTTGAAAAGATTATTCGTGCTAATCAAGACGTGGTCGTCATTATTGATGAAGCTTATATTAACTTTGGTGGTCAAAGTGCTCTGCCATTGCTTAAAAAATATGAGAATGTCTTTATCACACGGACATTTTCAAAAGATGCTTCCCTTGCTGGTTTGCGAGTTGGTTATGGTTTGGGAAGTCCAAAATTAATGGCGGTGATTAATGCGGTTAAGAATTCCGTTAATCCATATAATGTTGATTTGATTGCTGAAAAATTAGCGCTTGCAGCTGTTGAATCTTGGGATTATTATGAAGACACTTGCCAAAAAATCATGGCAACCAGAGATTGGTTTGCAAAAGAGTTGAGATTTTTAGACTTTAAGGTTTTAGAATCAAAGACAAATTTTGTCTTAGTAGAATGTCCAGATAACGGCGCAGCCTTACTGTTTGACTACTTACAAGCTAAAAATATTTATGTGCGTTATTTCCCAAAAGTTGAACGCATTAAAAATTACTTGCGCATTTCTATCGGGCGTCAAGATGAAATGGAAGAAGTGCTTAAGGCGATTAAAGAATTCTTGGCTGTAGGTTTGAAATGATTTGAGGAGTGATGGAATGAAAAAAACGACTTTACCAGTAGGGATGCACGATAAATTATTCAAACGCGCACGTGTAACCTACAAAATTGAACGAGATATCAGTGATTTCTTGATGAGTCAAGGCTTTAATCGTATTGAAACACCGACCTTGGAACATTTTGAAGTTTTTAGCGATACGCTTAATAAAAATAATTATAATTTTTTTGATAAAAGTGGCGAACTGTTGACCCTTCGTCCGGATATTACTAGTCAGATTGGACGTGTGATTGTTTCAACCCAAGTTGAAACGCCGATTAAATTTTTATATTCAGGCAAGGTCTTCAAATACAATGAAGAAATGCGTGGCTTGATGAACGAGCACACACAAGCAGGGATTGAAATCGTTGGTTATCCAGCTAAAGAGGCGGTTTATGAAGCCATCGCTTCAGCAAAAGCATCGCTTGATAAGGCAGATATCCCATCTTACCAATTTGAGTTTTCACATGCTGGTATTTTACAAACGATTTTTGATGATTTGAACTTACCAGCTGCAGCAGAAAAAGAGTTGGATGTGGCACTAAAAGACAAAAATATCACGCAATTAAATGAGTTAACGAAGAAATATCCAAGTGAATTTGACGATTTCTTGAAAAATTTGCCTTATCTTTTTGGTGAAAGTCATCAAGTGCTTAGCAAAGCTCGTAAGCTTGTTAAAAATGAGTCTGTCTTAGCTGCTTTGACTGATTTGGAAGATTTGTTGGCACAGGTCTCTGATATTTTACCTGAGAGTCATATTGATTTAGCTCAAATTCCATCTATGCCATACTACACTGGTGTCATGTTTAAAGTCTTTGGGGACAAAGTTCCAGATGCTTTTGCTTCAGGTGGACGCTATGACAAGTTATTTGAACGTTTTGGCGCTAAAAAATTAACAGCAGTTGGTTGGGCAGTAGATATTGATGCCATTTACCAAGCAGTACACGATAGTTTAGAAGGAGGTGCCTAATGGAAAATCAAATTACGATTGCTTTGACCAAAGGACGTATTAAAAAAGATACCGTAAAACTTTTGGAAAAAGCTGGTTTTGACATGTCTTTTATGGCGGATAAGGGACGTAACCTAATTTTTGAAAGTCCGGACAAGAAATTCCGCTTTTTGCTTGTTAAGGCACCCGATGTGACAACTTATGTTCGACATGGTGTTGCTGATCTTGGAGTTGTCGGAAAAGACTTGCTTATTGAGCATCCGATAGGTTACCTTGAAATGCTTGATTTGAATTTTGGGTTGTGTAAGTTTTCTGTTGCTTCAACGGACGCTTACAAACCGCATGATCACAAGCGCAAGCGTATTGCCACAAAATATCCAACAATTGCTACTGATTATTTTAATAAAAAAGGCGAAGATGTTGAAATTATTTCAATTCAAGGAAGTGTCGAAATTGCTCCAGTTATCGGCTTAGCGGATGCTATTGTTGATATCGTAGAAACAGGAAATACTTTGGTTGCCAATGGTCTCAAGGTTTATGAAGACATTTGTCGTATATCAGCTCGTCTGATTGTCAATAAGGCAGCTTTGAAAAATAATCCAGAAATCATGCCATTTATCCAAAAATTGGAAAGTATCGTTGGAAATGAGGAGGTAGCTTTTAAATGAAAGTTTTAACAGGAACGACAGAAGAAATTTCAAAAATTCTCTATCAAGAACAACTCGAATTGAGTAAAGAAAACCTTGACGTCGACGATGCAGTCCGTCAAATTTTGGAAGATGTCAAGAAAAATGGAGATAAAGCTTTAAAAGTTTATTCTGAGAAATTCGACAAGATTGCTTTGGATAACTTTGAAGTAAGTCAAGATTTGATTAACCAAGCTTTTGAGGAGATTAATCCAGAAGTCTTGGTAGCTCTCAAAAACGCGAAAGCAAACATTGAAAGTTATCACAAACAACAATTGGAATCAGGTTTTGAAGACCAACCGACTGATGGTGTTATTCGTGGTCAATTGATTCGTTCAATTGAACGAGCTGGTGTTTATGTGCCAGGTGGGACAGCAGCTTACCCATCGTCAGTTTTGATGAATGTGATTCCTGCAAAGATTGCTGGTGTTAAGGAAATTATCATGATTACCCCACCGCAAAAACATTTTGAACCTGCTATTTTGGTGGCTGCATCACTTGCTGGTGTCAATAAGATTTTTCAAGTTGGTGGTGCTCAAGGGGTAGCGGCTCTTGCTTATGGGACAGAAACGATTCCTCGTGTTGATAAAATTACAGGACCTGGAAATATTTTTGTTGCGACAGCCAAGAAAATGGTTTACGGTCTTGTTGGAATTGACATGATTGCAGGACCATCAGAAATTGGAGTGATTGCCGATAGCTCAGCAAATCCTAAATACGTTGCTGCAGATTTGCTTTCTCAAGCTGAACACGATGTGCGTGCTCGCGCGATTTTGGTAACTGATTCGGCTGAATTGGCTGAAGCTGTTGAGGTAGAGATTGAAGAGCAACTTAAACGTTTGCCACGTGAAAACATTGCACGCCCATCAGTTGAAAATAACGGTTACATTATCATTGCAGATTCGGTTGATGCTATGTTTGATTTGATGAACCAAGTGGCACCAGAACACTTGGAATTGGCTATGGATAATGCTTATGATTATCTTGATAAAGTACAAAATGCAGGTTCAGTTTTCTTGGGTCATTTCACCAGTGAACCGATTGGTGATTACTATGCTGGAGCAAACCACGTCTTGCCAACAACAAGTACCAGTCGTTTTTCATCAGCTCTTGGAGTGCATGATTTTGTGAAACGAATTCAGTACATGCAATACTCAAAAGCAGCTGTCAATGCGGCTAGTCACGATATTACAACACTTGCTTATGCCGAAGGTTTGCAGGCTCATGCTAAAGCAATCGAGGTGCGCCATGACTAAAGTAAAAGGATTGCTAGTGATGGATGTAGATTCTACACTCATCCAAGAAGAAGGAATTGACTTGCTTGGTGAAGAAGCAGGTGTTGGTACAAAGATTGCTGATATTACAGCGCGTGCTATGAATGGTGAGCTAGATTTCAAACAAGCTTTGGATGAACGTGTGGGTCTCCTAAAAGGCTTGCCAGAGACGATTTTTGATAAAGTTTTAGCTCGCATGCATTTTACAAATGGGGCTGAAAAATTGGTGGCTGAACTTCATCATCGTGGTTATAAAGTTGCCGTGGTATCAGGTGGTTTTCATGAAACTGTTGATGTCTTGGCTAAGCGCATCGGTATTGATTATGTTAAAGCTAATCGTTTAGAAGTTAAAGATGGACTTTTGACAGGAAAAGTGCTTAGTGATGTGGTTACCAAAGATGTTAAAAAAGCAAGCCTTATTGAATGGGCAGCTGAAAATGGCTTAGACTTAAGTCAAACCATTGCTATGGGAGATGGAGCTAATGACCTTCCAATGATTAAAACAGCTGGTATCGGAATTGCCTTTTGTGCCAAACCAGTTGTGCGAAAAGAAGCCCCTTACCAAATTAATGAAGCAAATTTGTATAAAGTGATTGATATTTTAGATAGTCAAAGCAGATAGATAAAAGTATCAAAAAGGAGTTGTTATGAGACAAGCAGAGATTGAACGTAATACCTTTGAAACTAAAATTAAATTGAGCCTTAATCTTGATGCCCAAGAGCCAGTTTCTATTGATACTGGTGTTGGTTTCTTTGACCATATGTTGACTCTTTTTGCCAGACACAGCCGCATGTCTCTTGTGGTAAAAGCAGATGGAGACCTTCATGTGGATAGTCACCACACGGTTGAAGATGTTGGAATTGTGCTAGGTCAAGCATTGAAAGAAGCTTTGGGAGATAAGTCTGGTATCAATCGCTACGGAACGTCATTTGTGCCAATGGATGAAACACTTGGAATGGCAAGCCTTGATTTGTCAGGACGTAGCTACCTTGTTTTTGATTGTGAGTTCGATAATCCAAAACTTGGCAACTTTGATACAGAGCTCGTAGAAGAATTCTTCCAAGCCTTTGCTTTTAATGTTCAAATGAATCTGCATTTGAAGATTTTACATGGCAAAAATAACCACCACAAATCAGAAAGTTTGTTCAAAGCAACTGGCCGAGCTCTTCGTGAAGCTATTGCCATTAACCCAGAAATTCACGGGGTTAATTCAACAAAAGGTTTGTTGTAATTAAAAATAGAAAGGAAAATCAGTCGAAGCACTCTTATTTAGTGGCGCTTGCAAGGCTTGATAACTTAGCTAATGATTATTGTAATTGATTATGATGCAGGAAATACTACTAATGTCTTAAGGGCTTTGAAAAAAATTGGTGTTCAGGCTGAATTATCCAGTGACCCGACAAAAATTTTAGCAGCTAGAGGTTTTATACTACCTGGTGTTGGAGCGTATCCAGCTGCCATGGCCGAGCTGACTAAGCGTGGTTTGGTTCCAGTAATTAAAGAAGCAGTTGCTAAAGGAGCACCGCTACTTGGTATTTGTCTTGGAATGCAAGTCTTGACAGAAGTTGGTTTAGAACATCAAGAAACAAAAGGACTTGGTTTTATTCCGGGCGTTTGTAGAGAAATCAAAGCAACCAAAAACATGCCAGTGCCTCACATGGGCTGGAATAATTTGACAGTCAAACATGAAACTCCTTTAACGGAAGAACTTGAAGGACAGTCTGTTTATTTTGTTCACAGTTATTTTACAGATGTTCCAAAAGAATACATCGATGTGACTGCAGATTATGGCATTGATGTGCCAGCTATGATTCACAAGGACAATGTTTATGGCGCCCAGTTCCACCCTGAAAAATCTGGTGATGTGGGCTTAGGAATTTTAAAAAAATTTATTGCACTGTGTGAGAAATAAGTTTCACGATTTTTGGGTAGTGTTTTAGAAGAGAAAAGGAGTTTTATATGCAGATTCTTCCAGCGATTGATATCAAAGAAGGACAGGTGGTTCGTCTTTTTAAAGGTGATTTTAATCAAAAGACTGTGGTTAACCCTGATGTTATTGGGCAGTCTAAAATCTTTGCGCAAGCTGGTATTGATTTTATTCACGTTGTTGATTTAGATGGAGCTTTTGATGGACGAGCTACAAACCGTGATTTGATTGCCAAATTGAAAAAAGAATCTGGACTTGGTGTGGAAGTTGGTGGCGGTATTCGCACACTTGAACAGATTGAAGATTATCTTGCGGTAGGTATTGACCGTGTGATTATTGGTTCAATGGCTGTGAAAAATCCAGACTTTGTCAAAGCTGCTTTGGAAAAATTTGGTAGTGACAAAGTCGTTGTCGGTATCGATGCCAAGAATGGCATGGTGGCTACAGAAGGTTGGCTTGAAACCAGTAATGTTGATTACATCAGCTTAGCTAAAGCCATGGAAAAAATTGGGGTGACTCTCTTTGTCTACACAGATATTGACCGAGATGGGTCACTAACAGGACCTAATTTTGAACACTATGATCGCTTGGTGGCTGAGTTGACAACAGCTAAAGTCATTGCTTCAGGTGGTATTGCTGAACAGTCTGATTTGGTGAAATTGCAACAAATCGGAGTTGCTGGAACAATCGTCGGTAAAGCTTATTATAATGGCAATATTAGTCTTGAAGAATTGAAAGCTTTTGGAGGATAGCTTATGCTGAAAAAACGCATTATTCCATGTCTTGATGTCAAAGATGGACGTGTGGTCAAAGGGGTTAATTTTGTTAATTTAACGGATGTTGGTGACCCAGTTGATGCAGCGCGTGCTTATTATGAAGCAGGATGTGATGAATTAGTTTTCTTAGATATCACAGCAACGCATGAAAAACGTGATACGACAGTTGATATGGCAAGACGCGTTGCGGATCAAGTTTTTATTCCTTTTACAGTCGGCGGCGGTATTCGTTCTGTTGAGGATATGAACAAAATGCTTAAAGCTGGAGCTGATAAGGTAGCTGTCAATTCCTCGGCTGTTGCCAATCCACAACTTATCAAAGAATGTGCTGAAAAGTTCGGTAATCAATGTGTGGTATCAGCTATTGATGCTCGTAAGGAAATAGATGGTACTTGGCACGTCTATGTAGCTGGTGGTCGTAAAGACACAGGTATTGATTTGATTGAGTGGGCTAAAAAAGTAGTCAGTCTTGGTGCTGGCGAAATTCTTCTAACTAGCATGGATAAAGATGGCACAAAATCTGGCTTTGATTTGGAAATGTTAAATGCCGTTGCTGATGTGGTGAATGTTCCTATTATCGCTTCTGGGGGTGCCGGCAATATTGAGCACATGGTTGAAGTCTTTGAAAAGGCATCGGCTACAGGTGCTTTAGCAGCTTCTATTTTTCACTATGGCGAGGTATCGATTGCAGATACTAAAGCGGCTATGGCTGAAGCTGGAATTGAGGTGAGACGATGAGTGATATTAAACTTGATTTTGCAAAACAAGATGGACTTCTTCCAGTAATTGTCACTGACTATAAGACTGGTCAAGTGTTAATGCTTGCTTACATGAATGAAGAAGCGTACCGTTTGACCTTGGAAACAAAGCAGATGCACTACTGGAGCCGTTCGCGCAATGAACTTTGGCAAAAAGGAGCAACAAGTGGTCACTATCAATACGTCAAATCCATTAAAACAGATTGTGATTGTGACACATTACTTGTGGCTGTAAAACAAGAAGGAGCAGCTTGTCACACAGGTGCTTACAGCTGTTTCTTCAATGATATTTTATAGAAAGGAAAACTATGCTAGAAACAATTTATAAAGAAGCTTTAGACCGCAAAGAAAACCCTAAAGAAGGTTCTTACACTAATTACCTTTTTGACAAAGGTTTGGATAAGATTTTGAAAAAAGTTGGTGAGGAAGCAACTGAAGTTGTTATCGCTGCTAAAAATGCTGATAAAGATGAAATCGCAAATGAAACAGCAGATGTTTTGTATCACTTAGCTGTCATGTTAGTTGAAACTGGTGTTACAACTGAAGACATTGAGGCTGTTTTGAAAGCTCGCCAAGGCAAAAAAAGTAACGTTCACGACCGACCAGAAATCACAAATTATTAAGCAAGAAGAGATAGGAAGTTCTTCCCTATCTTTTTTATCTTCTTTAAAGCAATCGATTGCATTGTTATTAGGATAATTTATCTGTGTTACATATTGAATTGATGATTAAAAAATAAATTTATCTTACGAAAACGATTGCGCAATTATATAGTATTTTGTATACTGAAAGCATGAAATATTACTAATTTTAAGACGGAGGTCTTCTATGAAAAAGGTAAGTCGGCTTTCTTTCCCAGAAAAGCTGGAATACTTTGGGATTCGTAAGCTAAAAGTTGGTATTGCTTCGGTTGCGATTGCAACAGCTCTTTTTTGGGGCGCTGGATTGACAAGTGTTTCAGCAAATCAAGCGACTTCTCAAGCAGCAGTTTCGGAAGTGATAAATGAGACATCGCTCCCAGATGATGGCAGTCAGGCTCTTCTTGAACCAGAAAAAACAGCAGACGCTAATCAAAACCTTGAAGAATCTAATTCTTCTGATTTAAGTGATGACAGCCAAAATCAATTAACAGAGTCTGAAAGTTCAGCGGTAGAAGAAACTGTGCCAGAATCACAGCCTCAAGAAGTTATTTCACAGGCACAAGGGGTTCAAGGGGCAGCAGAAATAGATGAAATTTCTGACGTTAAAGCAGTGACAAGCGCTGAAAACAGTAATCAAGTGAATCTCCTAAAATCTTCTCAACCTGATAATCAAGTCTCAAATCCTCCAATTGCTGAAAATACGCTGCGCGTTCATTTTAAGACCTTACCATCAGATGATTTGGCAAGTCTTGGTTTGTGGACTTGGGAAGATGTCGAACATCCATCTGAATCTTGGCCAAATGGTGCGATTAATCTTTCTAATCTTAAACACGACGCTTATGGTTATTATATCGATGTGAAATTGGTCAATGGTAATCCTCACAAAGTTGGATTGCTCATCAATAATACTAGTGGTGAGAATGTTTCAGGGGATAAAGTGGTGAATCTTATCAGCCAAGACATGAATGAAGTTTGGTTTGATGAGGATTATAATGCTATCTATTACGCCCCACTTGAAAAAGGAAAAATCCGTATTAATTACTATCGTAGTGATGGAAATTACAAGAACTTGGCAATTTGGTTGTGGGGAAGTGCAGATAGTTCCATCACTAGTCGCTTAGGTTCTTGCTCCTTGATGAATCAAAAGAAGGCGATGCGGCCAAGATTCAACCAGACAATTACACCTTTAAGGATTTAGCTAATCAAACACAAATTTTCTTGAAAGATGAGGATAAGACCATTTATACGAATCCATATTTTGTAAGCACAATTTGCTTAACATCTGCACAACAAATTAGTCAATCAGAGCTTGAAGCAATCATTAGCAATCTAGCAGACGCCGATAAAACTGAACTCCTAGAAAATCTTAAAGTGACTGATAAGACTGGCAATGCCGTTGCTATTACAGATATTACTCTCGATAAAGCAAGTAATAAAGTTACTATCACAGGTGATTTTTCAAGCGATAGCCTTTATACAGTAAGCTATAATGGTGACCGATATCAAGCTAAGCAAAGTTGGCAATACACAGATTCTAAATACGCTTATGATGGTGATTTAGGAGCACGTGTCTTTGATAATGGAGCGCGTGTTGATTTGATCGTTTGGTCACCAAGTGCAGATATCGTTTCTGTTGTTCTCTATGATAAGAATGACCAAACCAAAGTCATTGGCAAAATTGCTATGACTAAAGGAAATAAAGGTCAATGGTCGGCTAGTCTAACACCAAGCCTTGGTTTAGGTATTAGTGATTATCGTGGCTATTATTATCATTATGAAATCACACGCGGAAAAGAGACTGTTTTGGCACTTGACCCTTATGCTAAATCATTAGCTGAGTGGAACAGTGATTTGATTGGAACTGATCCATCTTATAAAGTGGCTAAAGCAGCTATCGTTGATCCTAGCGCTATCGGCAATCAAGACTTGAATTATGCAAATATCAAAGGCTACAAAGACCGTGAAGATGCTATTATCTATGAAGCACATGTCCGTGACTTTACATCCGATACAGCTATTTCAGAAGAACTTCGCAATCAATTTGGTACCTTTGCAGCGTTTGCTGAAAAATTGGATTACCTTCAAAGCCTAGGTGTCACTCATATTCAATTGCTTCCTGTTATGAGTTATTACTACGTTAACGAAGTGATGAATAACAAGCGCTTAATAGATTATGCCTCAAGTAATACAAACTACAACTGGGGTTATGACCCACAAAGTTATTTTGCTTTGACAGGAATGTATTCTGAAAATCCAGCTGACCCAGCAAAACGTATCGCAGAATTCAAAAATTTGATTAATGAAATTCACAAACGTGGTATTGGAATTATCCTGGATGTCGTTTATAACCACACAGCTGACCTTGCTATTCTTGAAAATTTGGAATCAAATTATTATCACTTTATGGAAGTTGATGGCAAGGCTAAAACAAGCTTTGGTGGTGGTCGCCCAGGAACAACTCACTATATGACACGACGTATGGTGCTTGATTCGATTGCTTATTGGACAAAAGAATTTAAAGTGGATGGCTTCCGTTTTGATATGATGGGTGACTTGGATGCTGAGACTGTTCAAATGGCTTATGACAAAGCAAAAGCTTTGAATCCAAATGTTATCATGCTTGGTGAAGGTTGGATTACTTATGCTGGCGATGCCAATGATAGTCGTCAACCTGCTGACCAAACTTGGATGGCACACACAGACAGTGTGGCTTCATTCTCTGATGATATTCGTAATCTCCTTAAATCAGGGTATCCAAGTGAAGGTGCACCATGCTTTATTACAGGTGGGGTTAAAAATTTGCAAGAGCTCTTTAATAGCATAAAAGCTCAGCCAAATAATTTCACAGCAGATGATCCAGGTGATGTGATTCAATACATTGCAGCTCATGACAATCTACCCCTTCACGATATTATTGCTAAATCAATCCACAAAGACCCATCAGTGGCAGAAAATGAAGCGGAAATTTTACGTCGTCAATGTTTGGGAAATCTTATTATCTTGACTTCTCAAGGAACAGCCTTCATCCATTCTGGTCAAGAATATGGTCGTACCAAACAATTCCGTGATGAAGCTTATAAGACACCAGTAGCGGCTGATAAAGTCCCAGCAAAATCAGATTTGCTAACAAACGCTGATGGCACACCATTTGTTTATCCTTACTTTATCAGTGATTCCTATGATTCTACGGATGCTGTTAATCATTTTGATTGGGTAAAAGCAACTGACGGCAAGGCTTACCCAGAAAATGCTAAAACGCAAGCTTATACCAAAGGCTTGATTGCCCTTCGCCGCTCAACAGATGCCTTCACACTTAAGACGAAAGCAGATGTAGATAGCAAGGTCAAACTCATCACCATTCCAAATAAAAATGGAGTTGGTCAAGAAGATTTGATTATCGCTTACCAAACACAAGCAAGTAGTGGTGACGTCTATGCAGCCTTTGTCAATGCTGATAGCAAAGCGCGTGAGTTTGTCTTGTCAGATGATTACAAAGCTCTGTTGAACGCAGAAATTCTTGCTGACGCCGATACCGCAGGTGTCGATGCTATCTTGAATCCAAAAGGTGTGGCTTTTACAGAAAACAGCATTACCCTTAATCCGTTAACAGCAACAATCCTACGTTTGAGAAAGGCGAATGCAGAAACAGAACGTACCCTTTATGACCAAGCAAGTGGTGTAAGTGTCATTTTAGCTCCAGGTGAACGTGAAGAGATTACACAGATTGAAGTCCATCACAAAGAAACAAATGACAGTCAAACCTCTTCAGTCTTGCAAGGTAAAGATTATGATTTATATGATATCGAGCCTGAGGATGCTTATGGCTATGTTGTTAGCACAACTCAAAAAGATCAAGTCATCTTACCAATTGATGCTGGTAAAGCTGTTGCAGAAGTTTTCTATCTTCCAGAAAATGCACAACCGCAACTTCTAGCCTTTAGAGAAGTTAGCAAGTTAGTGGCTGGGCAAGTCGTTAAATTCGTCATCTTTGATGTTGACCACCTCAGCCAATATGGCATTGTTTATCAAGACCAAGTGGCAAAAACTGAAGTGCCAGCTAATTCGAATCAAGTGGCGAAAGTTACAGCGCCAACCCAAACTCAGACTGGAGTCTGGAATCAAGCGGCTTCTCGAGTCCTTTCTGACCTTCAAAAAGTTGCTGTTACTGAAAATAGCACAGTTGCCTTGCCAGAAACTGGTCAAAAAGATAGTAATACTTTAACTTTTGTTGGTCTTCTAAGTCTTGCTAGTCTAGCAGTGTTAGAAGTTAAAAGACGCCAAAAAAGTCATTAACATTTAAATACCTTACTTTCCTTATATAAAGAGCTCCCCTTCTAAAATTGAAGGGGAGTTTTGCTTTGTATTAATGTTTTTGTAACCTCTTTCCTTTAAAAAATTATATAATAGTTATAAGAAATGTAAGGGGGAGTTGGTACTATGCATATATTAATTGCACCTGATTCATTTAAGGAAAGTTTGTCAGCACTTGAAGTTGCAAAAGCTGTTCAAAAAGGTTTTCGAAAAGCTTTGCCAAATGCGACTTTTGATGTCATGCCTGTTGGTGACGGTGGTGAAGGAACTTTGGAAGCCTTGACAGGCGGTCTTCATTTAAAACGTGAAAGCCATACGGTTACTGGCGCGTTTGGTCAACCAGTCGAAGCCTATTATGCGACTAATGGTCGTTTGGCCGTTTTTGAAATGGCAGACATATGTGGTTTGGAAAAAGTGCCAATGAATCAGCGTAGCCCATTAACCCTTACGACAAAAGGTGTTGGTGAAATGATAGGTCACTTGGTTGATCTTGGTGTTGAAGAAATCATGATTGGTGTTGGAGGCAGTTCAACCAATGATGGTGGTCTGGGAATGGCGGCAGGTCTTGGCTATCGTTTCTTTGACAAAACAGGTCATGAAGTCGAAGCGATAGGTGAACACCTTGGTGATATTACCATGGTTTCTTATGAAAGCTGTCGTTGGGATTTATCTCAAATTAAGGTGACAGTTATCACTGACGTGACAAATCCTCTATGTGGTCCAAATGGGGCAACCTATATTTTTGGAGAACAAAAAGGGCTTGCAAAAGATAAATTTGCAAGCATTGATAAAGATATGGAAAGATTTTACCAAACTTTCTTCCCAGCTGTTTTGGATTTGGCTGGAGCGGGAGCAGGTGGCGGAATGGCAGCAGGTCTAGCAGCATTTGCAGGAGGTCAAATCATTTCTGGTATTAATGCTGTTCTTGATATGCTTGATTTTGACCGACGTGTTCAGAAAGCTGATATTGTTGTTGTCGGTGAAGGGCGCATGGATAAGCAAAGTCTTTCAGGTAAAGCTCCCGTTGGTCTAGCACAACGCACGCCTCGTGGTAAATTAGTCATTGCCATCTGTGGTAGCCTCAAAGATGATTTACCAAGTTTCCCAATTTCTAACATTCAAGCAGCTTTTCCGATAATTGCTGACGCTGATACGTTGGAAAATACTCTAGATAAAGCTGAGCAAAATCTGGAACGCACTGCGCAAAACATCGGAAATTTACTAAGCTTTACTAGATTTTAATCCTTGTTAAATAATTTTGACCAGAAGCCTTTTTTAGGGGCTTCTTTTGTTTTTTCTGGAGTAGTCGGAAATTGTTCAGATAATGAAGGATTAGCTACGTTTTCAGCTTTAGTTGAATGAACGATAATGCCATAAGGTGATTGAGCATTCTTTTCATCAACAATCGTTGCTTGAATGTTTTGTTTTTGAGCAATTTTCATGTAAAACATTTGATTGGAAGCAGAGAGCTTAGGAGAAATTTTAACTAATATTGTGTCGTGTTGTTTAGCTAATTGTCCTAAAATATCACTAAAACGATTTTTAACCTCTTCTAAACGGCTGTCTTCAAGAGAAATTGATAAGACAACGCGTTCGGCAAAAGTTCCAAAATAAAGACGTTGTTCATCTGGATTTAAGCGTTTTTCGCCTGTTGCAGCTTGTAAAACTTTATTTTCTAAATCAGTCATAGCAGGGCCCTCCATATATTCTTATAATAATTATAAGTTAAATTTACTAAACTGTCAGTTTTGGGCTGTTTTGTTATTGAAAATTGTGAAAAGCCATGAAAGTTGGTAGCGATTTTCAAAATTTCTTGTTTTTATTTGCTTAAGCGCCGATATTATGGTATTATTTTAGTGTAAAAATATTAAAAACTCATAAGGAGAGTAACATAATGTCAATTATTACTGATGTTTACGCTCGCGAAGTCCTTGACTCACGCGGTAACCCAACACTTGAAGTAGAAGTTTACACAGAATCAGGCGCATTTGGTCGTGGTATGGTTCCTTCAGGAGCTTCTACTGGTGAACACGAAGCAGTTGAACTTCGTGACGGAGACAAATCTCGTTACAACGGTCTTGGTACTCAAAAAGCTGTTGACAACGTTAACAACATCATTGCTGAAGCAATCATCGGTTTCGATGTTCGTGATCAACAAGCTATCGACCGTGCTATGATCGCTCTTGACGGTACTCCAAACAAAGGTAAACTCGGTGCAAATGCTATCCTTGGTGTTTCTATTGCCGTAGCTCGTGCAGCAGCTGACTACCTTGAAGTTCCACTTTACAGCTACCTTGGTGGTTTCAACACTAAAGTTCTTCCAACTCCAATGATGAACATCATCAACGGAGGTTCTCACTCAGACGCTCCAATCGCTTTCCAAGAATTCATGATCGTACCTGCTGGTGCACCTACATTCAAAGAAGCTCTTCGTTGGGGTGCTGAAATCTTCCACACACTTAAGAAAATCCTTAAAGAACGTGGTCTTGAAACAGCTGTTGGTGACGAAGGTGGTTTCGCTCCTAAATTTGAAGGAACTGAAGACGCTGTAGAAACAATCATCAAAGCTATCGAAACTGCTGGTTACAAACCAGGTGAAGATGTATTCCTTGGATTTGACTGTGCTTCATCAGAATTCTACGATAACGGAATCTATGACTACACTAAATTCGAAGGTGAAGGTGCTGCTAAACGTACTGCTGCAGAACAAGTCGACTACATCGAAGAATTGGTTAACAAATACCCAATCATCACTATCGAAGATGCAATGGACGAAAACGACTGGGACGGATGGAAAGAACTTACTAAACGTCTTGGTAAACGCATTCAATTGGTTGGTGATGACTTCTTCGTAACAAACACTTCATACCTTGCACGTGGTATCAAAGAAGAAGCTGCTAACTCAATCCTTATCAAAGTTAACCAAATCGGTACTTTGACTGAAACATTCGAAGCTATCGAAATGGCTAAAGAAGCTGGTTACACTGCAGTTGTATCACACCGTTCAGGTGAAACTGAAGATTCAACAATTGCTGACATCGCAGTTGCAACTAACGCTGGTCAAATTAAAACTGGTTCACTTTCACGTACTGACCGTATCGCTAAATACAACCAATTGCTTCGTATCGAAGACCAACTTGGTGAAGTAGCTGAATACCGTGGATTGAAATCATTCTACAACTTGAAAAAATAATCGTTGATGTATCAACGTTTTAAGAGCTTATCTGAAATAGATAGGCTCTTTTTTTGTGTTTAAGGGGCAAAAAAGGGGCAAAGCCTTTTATCTTTGCCTGCTATTTGCTATGTGGTTTAAAACTTCTACAGCTTTGTTTTTCATATTTTTAGTTACGTGTGTATAAATTTTAGTTGTTGTTTCAGAGTCAGAGTGACCAACTCTATCCATGATTGCTTTCAAAGGAATATTATATTCAGCTAGCATACTGATCATTGTGTGCCTAAAAATATGACTTGAGATGTGTTTATCTATCGGTCTCTGCAGTCGCTCATTTGCTCTTTGTAAGGATTTTGCGAAAACGGAACTTTGAACAGAATTCCCTGTGTTGGTTACAAAGATAAAATCTGATTTTTTCCATTTGGGGGTTGTCTTTTCTTGAAGCTGGTTCATAGATATTATTTCATCTAATATTTCAACTTCTCTATCTGTCAGATAAACAGTTCGATAACTAGCAGTTGTTTTCGGTGTGGTTGGGTTATCATCGTATTTTGTTAACGTGCCATGTATATCAATTGTTTTGTTTTCCTTATGGTAGTTTTTGAGCTTTAAAGCTGCAGCCTCCCCAATACGACAACCGTTAAGTGTCATGAATTCTGAAAGTAGTCCGTATCTGTAAGTTATAGGTTTTCTGTAGAACTCTTTTAACAAGCGGTTAAGCTCGTCTGGTTCCAGGTATTTATTTTCGACTGCTTCCAACTCCTCAGCGGTTTTTCTAGGTTTGTTCAACACAATCTTTCGAGCCGGATTATTTTCGATTATTTCCAAAGAAACTGCATAATCAAAGAAAACGTTCAAAAGAGATTTAATCCTATATTTTTGGCTGTACGTCCATTCTTCGTTTGAAGTAATGTAATTCTGGATGTATTTAGGTGTTATATTCGAAATTGGAACCTCTAAAGCAAAATCTTTTTTTATTCGTTTGATAGTTGCCAAAGTAGAGTACAAACTGCTCTTTTTAATCGTCTCTTTATAGATTGGTAACCACTCTTCAAAAACTGTTGTAAATAAAGCATCAGTTGTTTTTAGCTTTTCAAGTTTTGAATCAATTTTTTTGTTGAGTAGTTTTTGCGCTTCTTTTTTAGCTCGATTAGAACCACTTTCAAGCGTTACAGATACTTTTCGCCACTTTTCAGTATATGGGTCTTTATATCGTTCGAAATACTTGTATTTACCATTGGACAATTCTTCAATCCACATTTGTTAATACCTCACTTTTTTGGTAAAATGGGTATAGTAAAGAGACCTACAGTATGCAGGTTTTTACTATACATTCAATCAATAACTGTACTCAAAATTTGGCGATGGCGAGTGCAGTTATTTTTTATTAATTTGATTTTGTGCTATAATAACTAAAAATAACATTTAAGGGGTGAGTAACATGGTAAAAGTTCGTAAAATACCAGTAGTCGTCGAAGCAGAGCAAGTGAATACTGTCCAATATATTGAAACGTTAGAAGGTACTATGAAAGCTTCAGCTGGTGATTGGATTATTACTGGTGTCAACGGGGAGCGTTACCCTGTTAAACCCGATATTTTTAAGAAAACATATGAAATATTGTAGAAGGTTAGGTTCAAGGTCTAACCTTTATTTTTTTTGCAATATCAGATGTTCTTTTGTTAAAAGCTTGCTCAATATATTTATTAGGAGAAACTATAAAATCTTCCCATTTTACTAGCACACAATAGCGATCGTCTTCACTCCAAACATGTTCGCCATTATCTAAAGGGAGATAATAATTATAACTAAATTCCCTTATTGTAGTATTTTCATTAATCACGACAATATTATGATTTTTAAAACACTGTGAACAAGCTTGTTGACCTTTATAAATCTTATCATAAACCTCAGGTAAGACTATACCTAAAATACCATTTCGAGTCCCTGCGGAAGTATTGGATAAAGATGCTTGCAATTCACGTTTTATATAGTTTTGATTTAGATAACTATTCTCTGCACTGTATTCCCCGATAAGGTGTATTGTAACTGTAGAATCTTGCAAATAGTCTTCACGTATTTTTCGCATGATGTAATCTTCATTTTCTGATTGTATAGGTTCATTCAACGATTTATCGATCATATCTATATCAAGATAATTTTGAATGTATTTTTTGTAGCGCATGTCATCTGATTTAAACGAAATAAAACATTTATGACTTGTCATTTACCGCTTTCCTTTCTTTTAGACGTATCGGTCTGAAGATTAGCCCAGTTAATATTTTCACTGGATATAATTGTTTCACAGCGTTCAACAAGTAAAGCAAATTTATCCTCTTCATTTTTATATACACCTGTTTGTGTTTGATACATGTATTTTTCATGCCTTAATGTTTCAGCTGTTGTACGGTACTGCGTCCAGTTTGATTGGTGATTAGAAAGAGAAATTAAGGACTCGCACGCTAATATAGCACTAGAACACAAAACAGATATAATTTTGAAATTAGCTATATTAAATGCAGAAGTAATGGGTACAATAGCACCAGCTAGGATTTCAATTTTTTTATACCACTTATAGCATTTTTGATGTTTTTGGCTTTTAGTATCATACCAATTAATTTGGTCATCTAATCTTTCCGAAATATATTTATCTTCATCCATATGTTCTCCTAAAACCTTAATAATATTTTTATTCTTTCCTATTCTCCTCAACCCATTTTTCGATTTTTTCAATTTGTTCATCAGTTAATGGATTGTTATCGATATGTTCAAGTAGTTCTTGGATAAGCTCTTTTAAATCCCTTTTCATAGTCCCCCCTTTTTTAGTCAGTCAAACCAGACTGTGATTTACTTGTTAAGCTATCATTAGTAAATTGTAAAACAAAGTTTGCACCGGCGTTACCTTTGATACCAGTAATCCAGTTTGCTGTGACAGATTTTGAACCAGAAATCAAACTTTCACTTGTTGTATCAGGTTCACCCAGTGTGTTTACTACGTCAGCATAAGAAGTGCCAGTTGCTAAATTATTAAATTCAGTCAAACCAATTTTAGAATCACGAGAGAATTGGAAACCAGAAATCATTTTACTAGTAGCATTATTGTTGATAAATTGAATTGATACAGTAATGCCAGTAGCGTTACCGTTACCAATCCAAGTCACTTGTTCTACGTTCATACCATTTAATGATGTTGTAGAAGTAGAAGCTGGATTTCCATAAGCATTTATAACAGTGTCTTTTGTTGTTCCGCCTTCACCATTATTCATTAAGTCTCCAACAACTACAGAATCGTAAACTGATCTAACAGCTTTTTTAGTTTCTTCAGTAGATGCTGATGAAGATGAAGTAGCAGTTTCTGTTGTTGAAGAAGTAGTCTGTTCTACAGATGAACTTGAAGAAGCATTTTTATTGTCTGTCTTTGATGAAGAACACGCGCTAAGTGTTGCAACAGATAATAAAGTTAATCCTAATAAACCAATTTTCTTCATTAATAATTCTCCATTCTCAGCTTTTTGTGTGGTTCAGTTTTTTTTGCACGTTTTGTTTTTTATTTATTTAAATTGTCAATAGCATATTGAGCTTCTTGTTCTGTAAACTTCTCTCCATTCTCAGAAATTAACTGGTCATAGATAGCGTCTGGAGACATCGCCATGTTCTTTTGATAACTTTTCGCTTGTTTCAAAGCAGCTTTATTGTAATCAAAGTTAGAGTTGTCAATGGCATATTGAGCTTCTTCGGGAGTGAACTTTTCGCCCATTTCAGAAGAAAGTTGTTCATAAATACCTTGTTTTGACATATGCATATTTTTGTAATAGCTTTTTGCTTGTTTCAAGGCAGCTTTCTTGTAATTAGCTTTCAAGTGGTCAACAGCATATTGAGCGTCTTCTTCTGAGTATTGGTCAAAATCAGAAGTCAATTGGTCAAAGATGCCTTGCTTAGACATGTGCATGTTCTTGTAGTAGCTTTTTGCTTGTCGTAATGCTGTTTTTTGAGTAGTAGTAGCAGCATACACAACGGTTGGTTCATTAACTGCAGGGACGTTAACGACATCAAGCATTGCTGCACCAAGAATAGCAGTAGCACCAAGCATAAAGACAGTTTTCTTCTTCATTATGTATTTTCTCCTATTCAGCTTTTATTGTGATTCAGTGATTGCACATATTAGTAATTATTTTTCAGAGTATTTACCAATGACTTTCCCAATAACACGGAAGTCGCTGTCAGCATCAATTGGAATATCTGGATATTTAGATGTATTAAAGCTATGCAAAAATGCATGATCATCTTTTATAGTAATTTCTTTTATATAAGCATCGCCATATAATTCAAATACACCAACATCACCGCTGGATAAGTCAACAGAAAGTTTTACAAATACATAGTCACCAGAATGATATTCTGGTTCCATTGAATCACCGTAGACAGGGACAACAAAATCTGCGTCATACTCAACAGGTAATGTAATTGTTTCTTTTTGGACTTCGCTTAAAAATTGACCAGTACCAGCAGATACTGGATTGTCATAGTAATCATACTCTTGCTCTATGCGTGAAACAAATTCCACAACAGTGTCAGAAACTTCATTGCTATTTTGCTCACTGAGTAGGTTATTCCCAAAGCCAATCCATTTTTTGTGATTATCTGGATGCAATTCCTTGTCAAGTTTTAAAACTTCATCAGAAACAGTCGAAGCGATTTCTGTCTGCTCTTCTTTGAAATATGAAATATCTACATTAAAGAAATCAGCTAATCTGCGAAGATATTCATCTTTAGGTGTAGACTTAGCATTCATATATCTACTTAATGTGTTTTGAGGGACATTTGAACCCTTAGCTACCGCAAGTTGAGTTAGTCCTTTTTTATTTATTAATTCTTTAATTTTAGAAGCTATATATTGTCGTGCTCGTATTTCTTCGGCACTAGCTTCTCTGCGTCCTCTAGTAATTGTCATAATTTATATCCTTTTATTTGTATTATATCATAAAAAATAAAATAAACTAAAAAAATAGAAAAAGTTTTAAAAAAACTATTGACTTTATCCAATTAAATGGATATAATGAATATGTAAGGTTGAGAGAGACCTAAGAGATCTTACAAATAAAGTCGGAGGTACAGCTAATGGCTAAACATAACAAAAAGCCTAAACGCAAAGAACTAGAAGTCGAAATCAAGATTCTTTGGTTTAAGCTTAGATTCAAAAACATTATTGAATGGTAATTCAATAAAGGAAGCATAAGCTTCCTCCCCTTCGGGGTTAGGTATAGTTTAACATATTTAGTTGTACCTTCGCAAGAAGTTTTAGAGCTGTGTTGTTTCGAATAGTTCCAAAACAAGAAAGGAGTAAAAACATGAAATGGAAGAAGTTTCTTTTTGGCGATATTCATTATAAGAATGAATCAGCAGACGGAAATCAAGAAGTGGAATTCAAATTAAAAGGTGGATTAATTCCTAATTTGGTTTTGCTGGGTTTGATTATTGGATTAATTGTGTGGTTGGTGGTGAGATAAAATGCTTGTAATTGTTTTGTTTACAATTATGATTTTAGCAGTTTATTCTACTCTATTAGTAAAGTTTTACAACGGGAGCATAAAGGATGTTGTCATCTATATTTTTCTTGTGTGTAGTGTATTACTTTTAGTATTTATGGTAGCATTTTTTGCAACTTGTTCAGGCTGAATTATTAGTGTTTATATTTGCGGTATCTATACTTTGTTTCAACTCCTTTTGGGGTGATATGATAAGAATAGTTACTCATGTTAGCAGCTGTACTTGCTTCGAATTCGAATGATTTACCGGGTAGGAACAAGGAGATGTAGGTGCTATTTCTATCAACTAGGATTTTTGCATCGTAATTTCCTAAATTGAAAGCAATATATCCCCCTAACGATTTATATGGAGGAATAGTAAGAGGCAGTGAGAGTGTTCTTTCATGAATATTTTGATTTAATTCTGATTCGACAGGAACAGAATTGTATATACATGATCCACCTTCAATAATGTGTTTTATGTCGGTAAAATGAGTAGTTGCATCTCTGTCGGTCAAGTAAATTTCTTCTATATTCGTAGAGCGAGAAGAGTTATTTGAAAAAGTAAAGTAAAGGTAAGCTCTTTCTTTTGATGTATTACATTGCTCATCTTGAATTGAAATAGTCAAGTTGAGTCGTTCTTCTTTCCTTAGACGGAATTCCTTAAAGATGACAAACATCGCAGAAGCTATAGATATGATAACCGATAAAATCGAGAACCAATCAGAAATGCCCATAGAATCACTGATGATTTTTACTTGGTAAATTGTATCCTTCACATTTATTTCTCCAATCATTTTTATTTCCATTATACCATTTTAGAAAGGGGTGAGAATATGCAAAAAATGACAGTAGAGTTAGCAGCACCTTTAACTTTGAAGGCTTGGCTTGCCATCAGAGAAATGAAAGATAAGGACTTTGCAAAAAAAGTAGGTGTTTCTCCTCAAGCTGTTTCCGGCTGGAAAAGTGGACGTCATAAGCCAAGTGGTGAATACGTCCCTAGAATTGAATCGGTCCTAAATGTTAGATTTTCAGAAATTAAGTTTGAGTCTAACATTTAATTTTTAAAATAAATATCCAATTAAAAGGATACAATCTCGGTTAGTAGCTACGGCTCTAACAAGGTGATAACCTCCTTTAAAAATAGATAAATAAAACCGCAGTTATGATTTCTCTAAACGATAAATATTTTTGACAAGACAACAACGATTACTAATCCTTGTTAGGGCTATAACTGCTAATCGAGAGTGCAGAAATTAGAAAGGAGCAAACATGAAACCAAAACGATATCCGTATAGTGGAAAGAAAAAGCAACCTCATGAAGAGATTGCTGAGTTGAGATACGAGTTGAACGTTTTAAAAAATAATTTGTCAACTTTAGCACATCAATTATTCAAAAACTAAGTAACCATCATTGTTATCAATGACTTTATAACCTTGCTTCGAAGCTTCGGTGATAATTTCTGATTTTGACATTTCGTATTCATCTAATGAAATTGTCGTACTTTTAGAATTAAGGAAATTAAAGCTAGCTTGTAGTGTTTCATCTAAATCTTTCCAACTCTTAAAAGATGTTTTTCGACTTGGTTTTGGACTAAGTTTGTTCATATACTTCTCCTTTCCATAATATTTGACTTGCAATTTTCATAAGGAGATGAGAGGCCTTATTCAACCGTTTGTCATGTATATAATTATATCAAATTATATTGAATAGTCAATATGTAGTTGCTTTAAAAGTATCAACACACAATATATTGTGTTTTTAACTTAAAAAGGAGAATAACCATGTGGAAAAAAATTGAAATTTTATTAGCTGAAAAGAAGATGACCAAATATGAGTTAGCAAAAAAAGCTGGTTTAAATCAAAACAGCTTGATTGATTTAAAAAAAGGACGAAAAAAATCTTTAAAATTTGACGATGTTGTCAAAATCGCTGACGTTTTAGAAGTCAGTTTAGACGAATTCAGAAAGGATAACACATGAACGAAATTTTTAACTTTCACGGGCAAGATGTCCGAACAGTAACAATCAATGGCGAACCTTACTTAGTTGGTAAAGATGTCGCTGAAATTTTAGGATATAGTCGACCAGACAATGCAATTAGAAATCATGTAGATGATGAAGATAAGCTGGTGCACCAATTTAGTGCATCAGGTCAAAACCGCAATATGACAGTCATCAACGAGTCAGGCTTTTATGCGCTGGTCTTATCTAGTAAACTCCCGCGAGCTAAAGAGTTTAAACGTTGGGTAACGTCAGAAGTCTTACCGACAATTCGTAAGCACGGAATGTTTGCAACAGATGAATTATTGGATAATCCAGATTTTGCCATTGCAACTTTGCAAAAACTCAAAGAAGAACGAGAAGCCAAAAAGTTACTTGAAGCAACAATTGAAGAGCAAAGACCTAAAGTTATCTTTGCTAACGCAGTCAGCGCAAGTCATACGTCTATTTTAGTCGGTGATTTCGCTAAGCTCATGCGTCAAAACGGCTTGAATTTTGGTCAGAATCGTATGTTTGCATAGCTGCGAGAAAATGGCTATCTAATCAGTCGCAAAGGCAACAGTTGGAACATGCCAACACAAAAAGCAATGGATTTAGGTCTGTTTGAAATCAAAGAAACGACTATCAATCACTCAGACGGTCATATCAGCATTAACAAGACACCTAAAATTACAGGTAAAGGGCAATTGTATTTTGCTGATAAGCTACTGAATAACATTGCTTAATTAACCGTGCTTCTCAGGCTGGTTGATACGGCTTTAGTAGGTGATTACTCATAAATATCAATTTGACTATGTTTGATTTTCCTTTACCAATATAGATTTTTTAATCATTTACACGATAGTATCTCCTATTTATTCTTTAATCGGTTGAAAAGTGCCTACTAGGGCCATACCAGCTAGTCTGAGAGCATAAAAAAACGACTGACGGCAATCAGTCGCATAACAAACAAAACTAAGGTAAATTATACCACATTAAAAAGGAGCGCGCTATGCCGAAAGCAAATATAACGTATAAAGCTGTTGGCAACGATGAAAAAGCCGAATGGGGTGATTATGACCATCTCATGCAACGCTGGGAGGGCTTAACTAAATCAGTTGCGAAACAATGGGCAGCTGAAATGCGTGAGCATCCAGAGTTTAGGAAATATGTCGACAATCCAACGCATAAAATTGTTTTCATCAATTATGAAGGTTTTGCACTTTTCGTAAAGTGGAAATCACGTAACAGATATTTATCAAAAAAAGAAACGTTAGCTGAAATGCTTAAGAACATGAAATTAGAAACAGGAGTTTAACATGACACATTTAATTATCGCAGTCGCAGTTTTAGCGTTCGCTGAAGTAACTACATTAACAGTGTTCGGTAAACGAGCACGTAAGAAAGAAGAACCAGTCAAACCTAATTATTCAGGTTGGGAAGCGAGTGCAATTGCATATAACCGTGCTCACGGTTTGCCAGACGATACGATTTAAGAGGTACTAAATGGAAAATGAATACTTTGACACAGACGAAATCATGCTAATCGGCTTTGACACAGATGGTTGGCACGGGTGCTGGGGCGCAAAAGAAGAAGAGGGTGATTAGGTGGCACAAAAAAGAATGTTTAGTAAAAAAATTACAGATTCAGATAAATTTCTTGATTTGCCTTTAAGTACGCAAGCTCTCTATTTTCACTTGAATATGCATGCTGATGACGACGGATTTGTAGATAGTACGAAAACTATCAAACGTATGATTGGGGCATCTGATGGTGATTTAAGGATTTTGATGGAACAAGCTTTTATTTTACCATTTGAGAGTGGTGTGATTGTGATTAAAGATTGGAGAGTTCACAATTATATACCAAAAGACAGATATCAGAAAACCATCTATACAACTGAATTTAATCGCTTAGTTCTTGAAGAAAATAAGTCGTATACAGAATGTATACAAAATGTATACAACATGGATACGCAGATTAGATTAGATAAGAATAGTATAGATAAGAATAGATTAGATGAGTGTAGTGAAAAACTACCTCCAACTGCACCAGCACCTAAAAAATTAGATTTCGGGCAATTTGTAAAAGCGGAGGGCCTAAAAGTTAACGATAGACATATGACTCGTTTGTTAGAGTATATCGGTTTAGACGGTATGGATATGGAATTGGTTAAAGAAGCGGTTAAACGAACAACTGACAGTGGTATTGATAATCCTAATTACACTTTTAAGATTTTGGATAGTTGGAAAGCAAAAGGGATTACGACCGTAGAGCAGGCTAACGAAGAGAAAGAAAATTTTCAAAGTCAAAAACAACGACGTAGCTATCCTAACCAGCAACAACCATCCAAAAGCAACGTCCCTGAATGGGTAGAAGAAGAATACAAACACGAAGCAACAGCAGACGAGCAAGCACAGCTTGACGCGCTGAAAGCGGCGATGATGGAGGACTGAATATGGACGTAAAAGAAACATTGCTAGAGCAACAAGCAACAATTGACCGTATCGAAACACTGAAAGAGGAAATGCATAATCTTTCAAAATTTGGTTTAGGTCTAAGTGAAACAGACCTCTTTCCGATAAACAGTGCAACTAAAGCCTCGTTATCAACAATGCATTTGCTATCATACGTTATCGAGGATGTGCTAGATGGTGCAGACCCAAGACAAGCATTTAAACAAGCATTTACGCTATAAGCGAGGAAGGTCAGCTAATGCAACACGGATTATTTGGAACGTTTGATTACGATAATTGGCTAAGTACGTATGAGGACCACGAAGAAGTATTTCATTGTGATGAAGACGAGGCTTATGACCGCTGGAAAGATGATCAGCTAGAAGATTGGTAAAGAGGAGAAAAAATGACAACAACAGAATTAACACAGCGACAAATTACGTCAAGTGTGGCTAACCGAATTGAAGAAATGAAAGGCGAAGGCTTGCTAGTAGCGCCAAATTACAGTGTAAGTAATGCTCTAAGCTCTGCCTATTACGCTTTGACGAATTCAAATAGCGGCAATTTGCTAGGAAAATGTACGCAAGACAGCATTTACAACGCCTTGCTTGATATGGTTACACAAGGTTTAAGTCCAGCTAAAACTCAATGCTATTTCATTCCTTACGGGAACAAAGTCAAATTAACACGTTCGTATTTTGGAACAATGAAAGTTGTAAAACAATTACCTGAAGTTAGAGACATTTATGCCGAAGTTATCTATGAAGGTGATGATGTTGAAATCAAAAACGTTGAGGGTCGCAAGGTGTTGGTTAAACACGACACTAATTGGCTTAATCAAGACAATCCGATTATTGGTGCTTACTGTATCATTGAAAAATTTGACGGCGAAAAGATTTTAACAATTATGACTAAAAAAGAAATTGATAAATCATGGGCTCAATCAAAAAACAAAACTGTTCAAAATAATTTCCCACAAGAAATGGCAAAACGTACTGTAATCAATCGTGCTGCTAAACAGTTCTTTAACACAAGCGACGACAATGACTTGTTCATTGACGCGGTCAATCGAACGACAGCGAACGAATATGATGACGAACGAAATGTCAAAGACATAACGCCAGAACAAGACGACAGTGAAAGCATTGACAGTTTCCTCGGTGAACCATTGCCAGAAGCTAAAGACGAAACAAAACAACCTAAAGATGTGACACCAATCGAAGATACCCCTCAGGAGCTCACAGAAGCCCCAGAATCGACCGAAATGTCTGAACCTGATAATTTACATGAACCAGAGCAAACAGAGCTATTTGAGCAACTAGGAGGCCTATATGACTAAACTAACAGATGAGAATTATTATCAAGACAAAACTTACTTGTCTAATTCACGATTTAAGCAATACATGCAATGTCAAGCTAAGGCTTACGCCGTTGATAATGGCGAATGGGTAGAAGACCGAGATGAGACCGCTCTTTTGGTCGGCAATTACGTACATAGCTACTTTGAATCCGAAAAGGTTCACGACGCTTTTGTTGAAGAAAACAAAGCAAAAATCATTGCCAAGACAGGTAAGAATAAAGGAAATCTTAAAGCTGATTTCGTTGTCGGTGAGAAAATGATTAACGCCTTGAAAGATGACGATAATTTTAACCGTCTATATCACGGCTATCCAAGTGATGATGTCAAAAAAGAAATGATTGTCATTGGTGAAATCGAAGGAGTGCCGATAAAAGGCAAGCTTGACAGTATCAACCTATCTCGCGGCTACTTTGTTGACCTGAAGACAATGAGGTCAATCTATAACGAAGAATGGAACGCAGACTTACGCAAGAAAGTGCCAGCGGCAGTTAACAATATCTTGAATTTCGGTTATAACGGACAGCTTGCTCTCTATCGTGAGCTACTGAAACAGATGACAGGCCAAGAGTTTAGGCCACTTATCATTGCTGTTTCAAAAGAGAACGTTCCTGACAAGGAATTTATCAAAGTTGATGAAAATTGGCTTGAAGAGGGTCTTGACTATATCAAAGACAATGTCAAAGAAGTCTGGGACGTCATTCAAGGTAAGCAAAAACCTAAAAAATGCGGTCATTGCGACTATTGCAAAGCTCAAAAGAAACTTTCTAAACTTATTAGCTTAAATGACATGATAGGAGATTAAAAACATGCAAATGGAACACGTTACAGATAGCGTCACTATCTATTCGGACGGAACTAACTTGCAGGTCATTCATGACCTTGGTCCGGAATTCATCTTAGATTTCGAACTCGAAAAAGAACCAGCTTTCAATATTGATGATTTAGGCAAGACAGGCTACGCTTATCGCTTAAAACCACGATTCAGTGTCTCAGGTTTCTACTCAAAGGGTGAAGCTGACCTTCATCGATTACGTTGGGCAATCTTGCAATTTCAGGAATTTGAGCAATACTTAACAGATAATCAAGCAGAAATGCTTGAATGGTATTTCAATCCGAAGGGAGAAACAGAATGATTGAGTTTGTTAAAGAAGCAGGAATGGCGTTTGTTTGGTTGTTCTTAGGTTATCTATTGGGTGAACGCCAAAGTAAAAAATAAGCCTCGGAAACGGCTCAAAAAGTGACCTAGAAAGTATGTGTCGGTTAACAGGACGACATGTAAAGAATTTCAGCGGGCGCAAGCCTTATACTCACACTTTTAAATGTGCCCGCTTTTGTTTTTTGAGGAGAAAACAAATGATGAATGTACAAGTATTCAATAATGAAGAATTTGGTCAAGTTCGTACACTTGAAATTGACGGCATGGTTTATTTCAGTAACACAGATGTTTGTGGAGCTTTAGAAATTAATAATCCTAGTCAAGCTTTGAAACGATTACGTAAAGATGGGGTCATTTCAAATGAGGTCATCGATAACTTAGGAAGAAAACAAGTGATGAAATTTATTTCAGAAAGTAATCTTTACAAATTGATTTTTCAAAGCAAAAAGAAAGAAGCTGAAAAGTTCACAGACTGGGTGACTGACGAGGTGCTCCCATCCATTCGCAAACACGGCGCTTATATTGCTCCTGCTCAAAACGCTTTGACGACAGAGGACGCATTTATCCAATTATTTCAAACACAAAAAGAAATCAAGCAAGAGCAATCTGTAATGCGTGATGATATTGTTTATTTGAAAGAAGAACAGCCAGTCAATCCGTCAATTAACCAGGATTTAACCAAAGAACGTAACAAAGCCGTCGTTAAATGCTTAGGTGGACATGATGCACCAGCTTACAGCGATACCAAATTGAGACAGAAAGTGTTTTGCCAAGCTGCTAAAGATTTCAAAGAGCTGTTTAAAATCCCACGTTATGACTTGTTGAAGAAAAAAGATATTGAACGTGCTTACGACTATTGGCAACAATGGCAACCGCAAACAAACTTACGTTTAGAGATTGAACAAGCTAATAAACAGCTATCTTTGAGTTTTTAGGAGGTTAAAGATGTTTTTAATACCATTTGAACCCAAACCACAATCAAGACCACGAGCCACAATCAGAGGACGACATGCTACAGTGTATGAAGACCCTAAAATGATGAGGTGGCGAAAGCAGGTCACAGATTACATTAAAGAGAATTACGATGGACATTATTTTGATGGTGCTGTTCGTGTAGAAGTAACGTTTTACATGAAGGCGCCCCAGAACGTGTCTAAAACGCCCTCAGAGCGTGCGAAAGATAAAGCTAAGCAATTATATTCGAAATACATTTCAGAGCGTCTGTGGCACGTTAAAAAGGCTGATTTGGATAATCTAATTAAATCATTGTTTGACAGCATTTCAAAATCTGAAATTGTTTGGTCAGATGACAATATAGTTTGTGATTTAAGAGCAAGAAAACTGTACAGTCCAAATCCACGAATTGAAATTGAAATCGAGGAAATTGAAGAATATGAGGATGATTAAAATGGCAAGCAAGCGAGCACCGCAATGTTGTGTTAATCGGTACGAACATCACGAGGAAACACAGCTGGACGTGCTAGAAGAGTTCGTTAATTGGACGAAAGTTAAACATCTGAAGAGTTACATCAAGATTGCAGAAATGCTTGGTGTGACACCGAACGAGGCTAATCGATTGTTATGTATGGCGAAGTTGCCAGATAATCGAGTGGTGAAACGAATGAAAGAGGTAATGAACCATGGAATTTAGTAAACAAATTAAAACATCAAAAACAGATGAATATTATACGCCAGCTTATGCTGTGCAAGTTATCTTGCCGTTTCTTAAAGCTAGAGGGTTTAAACATGTTTGGTGCCCGTTTGATAAAGAGCATAGCGAGTTTGTAAAAATCCTAAAGGGAGAAGGCTTTAACGTAACTTTTGGACATATTGAAACAGGTCAAGACTTTTTCGACTACAAAGAGCCTCCTGCATATGTTGATTGTATTGTGAGCAATCCGCCATTTAGTAAGCGCACAGCAATTTTCGAGGAGTTATTTAACTTTGGTTTGCCTTTCGCTATGATTATGAATTTTAACGGTTTGTTTGACGCCAAGGTGCGTTTTGAATTATTCAAGAGTAACAAATTTGAATTGCTTATTCCAAAGGGTCGCATGTGTTTCTTTGACGAGAGTATGGAAGCTAAGAATAATCCTAACTTTCAAAGTGTTTACGTATGCAGTGGCATTTTAGATAATCAAATTGAATTTACAAATATGGAGAGATAAGAGATGAAGGGAATTAAATTAGTAGATGTAGATTTATCTGAAGCGCGCACAGAGCGAACTGGCACATGTGAATTATGCTTTGGCTCAAGGTGGTGTGATAATCCAGTTTTAACTTTTGAAAATCCAAATGGTGAGCGTGTTGAAATTGACGGCTACGGTTGGTACTGGGGCGATTATTTTGAGGTTAGAATTGATAATTACTTAGATTTCTCTGATTGGCTAGCTAATCAGGAAATTGATTGGGGAAGATTCAAATCATTTAACTTTTGGGATTTGTCTGAGTTGGTATTGGAATACATTGAAGAAGGTGATGCATAATGGCAAATGAATGTTGGAAGCCAATCAAAAAATACGAAGGTTTCTACGAAGTCTCAAACAAAGGACGTGTACGAAGTGTTGAACGTTTAGACGCTCGCGGGCGGCACCGCAAAGGTAAAGCAATCAGCGCCAACAGCATTCAACAAGTGTCGCTTTGCAAAGATGGTAAACGCAAGAATTTCTTGGTTCATAAACTTGTGGCGGATGCATTTTTAGAAAAGCCTCAAGCTGACGAGAAACTCATTCATGTTGATGGAAATCCAGAGAACAATTGCGTTGAAAACTTAAAATGGCAAAAGAAAGCAAGAAGGAAACGCAATGTTTACTGCTTCGAAGATAATAAAACTGGCGAAACTTTTGAAGGTAGTATTGGCGATTGTTGTGAAGCGTGGGGTCTAACCAAAGCAGCATTGCTTTGTAGAGCAAACAAAGGGCGTGTCACAAAAACTTTAATCGGTGTTAGCGGACTTCGTGCGTTCACAAATATTGAAACAGGCGAGAGTTTTCACGGTACGAAACAGCAAGCAAGAGCATACTTTCACATAAGCTGGTCAACGCTTTATGAACGTATTAACTCTGGCTTGATCCAGATGTTTCCGCCTGATGATGAACCAACAAACAGCGAAGACAAAATCTCAGACCCAAAAACAAAACGTCTACTTAATCAGTATTACTTGAGAAAAGCCAATGAGCTTGGATTGTGAGGTAGAAGATGAATATTAAAAAATCATTACAAGAAATTATGGATACAGCTTTAGGGCATGCAAATCCAATTGACCCTGCACTTGAAGATTGGAGATATGTTTATGCTATAGCAGATGACATTTTGAGAGAGTTAAATGAAGAGGTGGAATATGAATAAACAAGAAGCGGAAGTTACATTAAAAGATTTTTTAAACTTGTATGAATCAAATTGTTCAGCATATACATATATTATATGTGAGGAAGAAGGTATAAAGCTCCATATAGATGATGACATTGATAATTTATTATCACGTCGTGTTATCCGTTTTTTTGTGGATGGTGATGGTGAGCATGTAGTAAATATTTTAGTGGAGGTAGAAGAATGAACGTTAAAGAAGTATTTTGCGACGAGTGTTTCAAATGGTGGAAAGTAGAAGAGCTGGGGGCAGGGCTTGATGGCCAGTTATACTGCGAAGAATGTAATAGCTTTTTAGCTCGCACAGATAAGTACAATCCAGAAAAGCCGAGAAAATACACAGTCAGGTTAAAAGGGATTGACGGACGCTTCAATTGGTTAATGTATGACCGCCAGTTTAAAAAATACGTTTTTGGAGCTTTCGGAAGTCGAGATTGCCAAAACATTTTTACTGAAAAGCAGCTGTCAAGAGATGGAATGGCGCATATGTTGTATAACGATGCTTTTGAAGCTAGAGGAGTAGAAGATGAATAAACAAGAATTTCAACAAACGATACGAAATATGGAACCGCCAAAGTTCTTTACTGCTATAACTCTTAGCGAGGCTTATGAAGCGGGCTTCGAAGAAGCAAAAGGCAACGCTCTATGTAATTCTTGCTTCCTTAATGAGCCAGAAAAACCTGTAGTACCGCAATTTATTGCAGACTACATCGCTAGCGAACAACGTTCGTACTCTACGCTTTCCGAAGCAATAGACAACATGGACGATGAGAAAGAAGTATTATGTTGGTTTTATGATAATTCCGAAACTTTCGCAAAAGCTTGGTTATTTGGTTACGAGGTTGAGAAAGAGAAGTTGTATACAGTTAAATTCTCAAACGAAGATTTTGGCAAAATTTACATTGGATTTTTTAAGAAATTTAACAAGCTTGGAATAAGCTCATTGCCTTTAAATGATGACGAGATAAAATCATGGTTCACGGAAGACGAACTCAAGAGATTCAAGTTCTGGGATAATCCAGCATTTGAAATAAAAGAGGTGGAAGAATAATGTTCGATACTCTTAAGATGCTTGTTTATAAGTTCAACGAACAAAAGAAAGAATTTAGGCAGAATTTGAAACAATTCTTTTGCAGACACGATTATGTCAAGAAAGAAACGAAGGGGATGTTTAGTTTTCTTAGTTTTAGCAGTAAATATCATCTTGAATGTCCAAAATGCGGGAAGCACAGTTCTATTGAACCGTGGCTGAATTATAGAGAGGAAGAAGAATGAGAAAATTTTTTAAAGAATTCCAAGATAATTGTTATGAAGGTGGTGCTGTAGATGCACTTAGAAAAGGGGTAATTAAATGACACCAAAGTTTAGAGCATGGGATAAGAAGTGCAATGAAATGTTTAAAGACACATTTGCAATTACAGAAAGCGGACAAGTTATCATTGTTGAACAAGAAAGCGTGTTTGACACTCCGGATTATGTGTTTACTGACGACTTAATTATTATGCAATCAACAGGACTTAAAGACAAAAATGGTAAAGAAATCTATGAAGGCGATATTATTAAATATAAAAAATATAATTATGGATTTACTTATACAGATGTTGTAGGTTATGGTGCGGTCGGTTTAATAAAGGATAATGATAAGATAGGTCTTATCTCTACTTTTGCAGGTATGAGTATAGAAAACATTGATCTTAGTTCTGTTAAGGTAGCAGGTAACATTTGGGAAGATGGTGAATTGCTTGATAGTTAATTTTCAAAAGCGTATTGAATTCATAAATGAATGTGATTGGTCGACTGTTAAGGCAAGGATTTATGAAAATCCAGGATTATTGGAGGAAGAATAAAATGAAATATGAAAATACACATGTTGAACTTTTAGAAGTACAGCTCGCAATTGGCAAAGTAGTCATTGAAAGTATGTTAGAACTTATTCCTAAGAAAGGCATGGAAATGGCAACTCTCCCTGTGAATATTGAGGGTTATGAATTTGAAGTTGAGGTAAAAATGAAATGTCAATGAATTTAAAAACCTTCTTTGACTTAGATAAAGTCAATTTTACTAAGTCAGAATTAGAACTGCCTTATGAGGAATCAATAATGAATAAAGAAGAAATAATCTCAGGTATGCAACAAATTATGGACATTGCTTTATTTTATGCTAATCCAAGCGTACCAGACTTTGAAGATTGGGGTGCTGTGTATTCAATAGCTGAAACAATTTATGAGGAGTTGAATAATGATTAGTTTAGAAGATTTGATGGACATTATGTGGAATGACCCAGCAGTTAAAGTAAAACTTTGTGGCGAGGTTGAGCCATGCACGTATGAAAGTGTTGATGATATTGATGAAGAATATCGTCCATACGATGTGGTCAGTATTCAAGTATATGAACACTGTATCGAAATTGAGATACAAGAATAACCCGCAATGGTATCTAGAACCGTTCGATTCGGTTCGCGGGTATAAGGCTAGGAAGAAAAAATTAAAATAGAAAGCAGGCCTAAGACGAGTGCTACCTAGTCGGTACTCTGAGGACTTTAAATTTTTTCTAGATCCATGGAAATGGCTCATTGACTTCGAGTTTCTCTCTAAAATCTCTCGAAGTATTTTCCAGAAGATTTCGCGGATAGACTATTGGGAACAGTCGTTTTCGCAAAAGGGCTGTGTGGGGTTCGAATCCTCACTCAGTCGTTAAACCAGAAATTAAAAAACGGAAATAGAGGTGGTTAAAGCACTCCTTCTTACAACTTTAATCATCACAAAAATTAGTACATGGCTGACTGAGTTTATCTGGTTGCTCAGCTGGCAAACATAGCGAAATTCAAAAATAGAAAAGAGGTACTTAATACTATTTTCTTTTAAAGTGTGGTACGGTTATCGCTAGCTGTTGCAAACACAAAAAGTCCTGCTTACGCAAGACCTTCGTAGTATGAATTTGTTAACATTATTATACCACGAAGGAGCTAGAAATGAGCAAGGCATCACAATTACTTGACGAACTAAAAAACTTAGACGCAGACATCCAAAGCAGAATCGACGAGGTAAGAACGCTAGAAGCTGGATTGTTATCTAGTCCTAAATGGTCTACTGACAAAGTTAAAGGCGGAAAACCAACGAAAGTCGATGATGTGTATGCACAGCTTATCGTTTTGAAAGAATCGATTGAACATGACACGAACGACGTGATCAATCGAAAACTTGAATTAAGCAGACTGATCAATAAGGTCTCTAATCCAAAAGAACGTGCTGTTCTTCGCATGACTTATATTCTTAAGCAGTATCCAGAAGAGGTTATGGATCACTTAAAAATCAGTCAGTCAACGTATTATCGATTGCGCAAGCATGCGACGGAAGAAATTGATATTTTTTTGGAGTCGTGACAAAAAATGGGAATAAATGGCATAAACAAGGGTAATCTGGGCGTGCATGGTGTTCTCAATGTGTTATTATGGTATTGTCAAATAATAAAGGTTAGAGGTTCAAACGAACCTCTATTTTTGTTAGCTTTTTTCTTGTAAAGAGTTATAATAGCAGTAACTCTATTAAGAAAGCGAGAAATTATGTTAAAGATATTTAAGTTTGACAGAGAAGTTTATTCTGGCGCAGAAATCAGAGAACGTGTTGATTATTATCGTGATGAAGCGGATAGGATTCTTAAGCTATCTGATTATAACAGTAGAGAAGCAATGAATGAATTCAAACGTTTAAAAGATGAAATCAAAGCAGAAGATAATTATTATTGTAAAATAAATTTCCAAACAATTGTTGGAAGTTTTGTTGAAGATAATGCAATCGTTGTTAATAAATACGTTGCCTTAATTTCAGACATTGTTTCAAAATTATCTGGTACTAATATTAAAAGTCGTTTATCTTGGAATTTAGATGAATTTAGTTTGTATATTACTTCTTCAGATATTGAAGAACTGTTAATCGATAATGGTTGGTATGGTCATTATCAAGCTGCTAATGTTGAACGTGATTTAAGAACGATTGGTTCTGGTACTCCAGAATATGCTTTCTTATCTAGAGCGCATATGTTTTTGACAAGACCAAGTCATCAGTCTTATCAAAGAATGAAGGAGGCGTATAATTGGTTAGGAAAACACTCGTTTGATGACGGAACGTTAAAGAGTTATTTCAATATTGTTTTGATGAAAAAATTTAAATAGCAACGAGCACCGATTGGTGCTTTTTTATTACCAGAAAGGAGGTGGTGGAAAATCACAAAACTAAATGAAAGACAGAGACGATTTGCAGATGAGTACATCATCTCTGGAAATATTTACCAATCAGCGTTATTAGCTGGATATAGTGAAAAATATGCTAAAACACACGCTCACAAAATATTAGAAAATATCAGTGTAAAATCGTACATTGATAAACGCTTGGCTGAATTAGAGAAATATAAAATCGCTAAAGCAGATGAGGTCTTGCAAGTGTTCACAAGTATTTTGAGACAAGAGCTGACAGAGGAAGTAACTGAGCTTAATCAAATAACTGGTGAATTCGTAACGATTGAAAAGAAACCGTCAATTGCAGAGGTCATTAAAGCTGGTAGCGAGCTTATGAAACGCTATCCAACCAAACTCGAACTTCAAAAACTTAAACTTGAGATTGAAAAACTACAATCACAGGTTGGTGGTTCAGAGGGGCAAGATGAGAAAATCGCTGGTTTTCTTGAAAAGGTTAAGGAGCTTGTAGTAGATGACAGTTGATTTAAGCAGTCTGTACACTCCAAAACAATTAGCGGTTTTGAAGTATATTTGGACGCATGATTGGTTCATCTGCGGTTTACACGGTGCTAAACGAGCTGGTAAGACGGTAGTCAATAATGATACATTTGTCTCTGAATTAAAGCGAGTTCGTAAAATTTCTGATAAACTCGGTATTGACGAACCAATGTATATTTTAGCTGGAACGTCGAGCACATCGATTCAAAACAACGTTTTGCAAGAACTTTATAACAAATATGGCTTTGAACCAAAATATGATAAGCATGGTTCATTTACTTTTTGCGGTGTTAAGGTCGTGCAAGTATACACTGGTTCTATTTCTGGTCTTAAACGTGCCCGTGGTTTCACTGCTTTCGGCGCATACGTCAACGAGGCGTCACTTGCTAACGAAGTTGTCTTTAAGGAAATCATTTCTCGCTGTTCTGGTGAAGGTGCTAGGATAGTGTGGGATAGTAACCCAGATAACCCAAATCACTGGCTTAGACGTGATTACATTGGTAAGAACGATGGCAAGATTATCGATTTTAGCTTTAAACTTGATGATAACACGTTTTTGAGTCCTCGTTATATAGCTTCTATTAAAGCTGCTACACCGTCTGGCAAATTCTATGACAGAGACATCGATGGCAAGTGGACGGTAGCGGAAGGAGCTATATATAGCGATTATGACGCAAACGTTCATGAAGTCGATGAATTGCCTCGAATGGTTCGCTATTTTGGCGGTGTCGACTTTGGTTACGACCACTTCGGTTCGATTGTGATTATCGGTGAAACATCAGACGGCAAGCAGTATTTGCTCGATGGTGTTTCCGAGCAATATAGAGAGATTTCTTGGTGGACGGATAGAGCGAACGAGTTCAAAGCTAAATACGGTAACATTACTTTTTGGTGTGATTCGGCACGCCCTGAACACGTTGTGCATTTACAAAATGCTAGACTTGACGCAAGGAATGCAAACAAAAACGTTATAGCTGGCATTGAATTAGTTGCTAAGCGTTTCAAAGAAAAAACATTGTTTATCAAGCGAGGTGTGATTCCTCGCTTTTTTGATGAAATTTATCAATACAAATGGAAACCAAACAGCACTAAAGATGAACCGCTAAAGGAATACGATGACGTACTGGATTCGCTTCGGTACGCTATTTATTCGGACGAAGTAATGAAGAAACAACGAAATAAAGGCAATCAGTTCGACACGCTTCGAGCTGGTTTTGGCTTGTAGAAAGGAATTAAATGGCTTACACAGAAACATTTGTCGATAGCACAGGTCAAACACATACTTTAAAACCTCGCTTTCATCGCCAAGCAAGGATGCGCTATCGAGTAGAAAGCACGGAAGAATTATTTGCAGAGGATTTTAAACTTTTAAAACAATATATTAATCATCACCAAACAGTGCAGCGTCCACGTATTCAAGAGCTGCTTGATTACGCAGAGGGAAACAATCACACGATTTTGGAATCTGAACGACGCAAAGACCAAGATATGGCAGACACGCGCGCTGTTCATAATTTTGGCGAGTATATTGCAACGTTTAAACAAGGCTATCTTGTCGGTAACCCTATTCAAGTTTCTTATGACGACACAGACAATGAAAGTGTTGCCAAATTCTTAGAAGAGATTTCGAAAGACAACAGTTTCCATCAGCTGAACCGCTCTTTGGTGCTTGACTTATCTAAAACAGGTCGTGCTTATGATTTGGTTTATCGCACACAAGAAGATGAAACTAAAGCGGTTAAGCTAGATCCAACAGCAACTTTTGTTATTTACGATATGACGAAAGAGGAAAATAGTCTTGTTGGTGTTAGGTATTACGATAAAAACCAATTTTCAGATAGCCAAAAAATTATCGAGGTATACACACCAGATGAAGTTTTAATCATTGATTCATCTAAAGATTTTAAAGTTATCGATAGAACACCTCACTTTTTCGGAACAGTGCCGTTGACTGAATACCTAAACAGCTCGAACGGCATGGGTGATTATGAGTCTGTATTGTCTTTAATCGACTTGTACGACGCTTCACAGTCAGACACAGCAAATTATATGCAAGACTTGTCAGACGCGATTCTAGCTATTATAGGGCGCGTCAGCTTTCCTGCCGATTGCGACACTGCAGAGAAACAAATTGAATTTATGCGTAAAATGCGCAAAGCTCGCTTGTTGAACCTAGAACCGCCAGTAGACGCCAACGGAAACGAAGGCACCGTCGACGCTAAATACTTGTATAAGCAGTACGATGTCAACGGGACTGAAGCTTACAAGAACCGTGTCATTGACGACATCCATAAAATCACAAATACGCCAGATTTAAGCGATGATAATTTTTCTGGAACACAATCTGGAGAGGCGATGAAATGGAAAATTTTTGGTTTCGACCAAAAACGTGTCGACATGCAAGCGCTGTTTGAAAAATCACTGAAACGTCGTTACAAGTTGATTGCTCGAATCAGCGAGACTTTAAAAGAAATTCAAGATTTTGATTTGTCAAAAGTTCGCGTGACATTCGTTCCGAATTTGCCGGCAGATACTTCAAACGTTGTTGCAAACGCTAAAAGTTTGTATGGTGTCGTCAGCGACGAAACAGTATACAGCATGTTACAATCAGCGACTGGCGTTGACGCTAAAACGGAAATGGAACGAATTCGAAACCAACAAGAAAATTCAAGCTTGCTGTCGGTTCAGTTGGAGAAGAATAGTCGCTTGTCTGACAATGATTTAAATGGAGAAGACGATGGTAAACGAGTACTGGAAGAAGAGGATTAAGGCAGAACAGCTAGCTAAAATCGAGCGCGATGCGTCTTTGGGCGATGAATTTAAGCGTCTGTACAATTATCATTACAAGGAAATTGAAAAGGAAATACAAGCTTTCTATCATAGCTATTCTGATAAGAACGGCTTACCAATTGAAGAGGTGCGAAAACGAGTCGATGAAATGGACGTTAAAGCATTTGAAGAAAAAGCTAAACGTTACGTTGCTGAGAAGAACTTTTCTCAAGAGGCGAACAGAGAACTTGGAATTTACAATCTCAAAATGAAAACGAATCGGCTAGAGTTGCTGCAACGTCAACTTGATCTAGAGCTAATTGCTTTAGGCAACGATGAACAGAAACGCACCAAAGAGTTCATCACAGAAGATTATATGCACGAAATCAAAACGCAAGCTGGATTGCTTGGCAAGTCAGTACTGACCAAAAGCGAAATCACGCAAACAGCTAAAACGCTACTTAATACACCTTTTAAAGGTGCGACGTGGTCAGAGAACATCTGGAAACGTCAGAATGCACTGAGACAAGTTGTGGCAAGAATGACGGAAGATTACATTTTGAAAGGAAAAAATCCAACGACGTTTATTGGTCAGCTTAGACAAGAATTTGATGTTTCTGTTAGCCAAGCCAAACGTCTGGCAGTGACAGAAGGTGCGAGAGTGGCAACAGAAGCACAAAAACAATCGTTGACAGCAAGTGGTTATGACGAGTATGAGTATATAGCAGAACCAAGCGCTTGTCCGCATTGTGCCGCTTTAAGCGGTAAAATTTACAAAGTTAAGGATATGATGCCTGGCGAAAATGTAGCACCTATACACCCACATTGTAGATGTTCAGTCGCTGCTCATTATTCAAGAAGCAAAGAAGAATACGAGGTTATGCTTGATAAGTCAAGAAATACGCCGTTAGGAGAGAGAATGGATAACTTGTGAAATTAAAGATTTTCATGAAGAAAACAGAGAACGCATTGAGAAAAATAAGCGTGAGCCGGTGATTTTAAAAGCGCGTTTAGCAAATTTAAGCAGATACGCTGAACTGCTAGAACGAAAAATAGAAAGCTTATAAGCTGATTTACGTAAGACTTTCTTGCTTATCTGGCTAATGCTTATTTTGTTCTTTGCTTGTGAGGTTAATATGTTTAGTTTACTTGTGATTATTTTTAGTATGTTACTACTAACGATTCTGGCAATACCGCTTTACCTGATCGTGGGAATTCCTGTCTGGTTTGTCGTAGGGATTGTTAAAGGCATAAAAAAGGGTTTAGAAAAAAATGAATAAGAGTCGTATTTAATACGGCTTTTTTATTTTGGGGAACATAGCAAAGAGGGTTAATACGGCAGACTTTTAATCTGCAGGCGCAGGTTCGAATCCTGCTTTCCTCATTGACTTGGCTAGTCGTTAAACAAGCCAAATAAACATCACTAGCGTGGCTTGTTTAGGTCGTGAATAGAATTACATTCAAGAGAGACTAGAGTGCGTGAGACGTCCGTTCTCGTGGCTCTATGAGTGTATTGGAAGTTTGCGAACCATTCAGGACTAACATGGGGGAAAAATAATGGAAAAACAACAACTTATGGCGCTCAACGCACGTAACTTGCAATTCTTTGCTGAAATGGGCGGCGAATCTGGCGGAGCAGACGCAGGCGGAAACGATAGCGGTTTAAATAATGAAACAGGAAATAACGAGGTGCACGAAACAGACTCAGCGTTTGAAGGCCCTAAAACTCAATCAGAGCTCGATAGCATTATCAATAAGTCAAACCAAAAAGCTTTAGACAATTACAAAAAAGGTGAAGCACAACGCATTCAAGACGCGATTGCCGAAGCTCTTAAAAAAGAAAAAGACTACTCACAATTATCTGAAGAGGAACGTGCTAAACGTGAATTTGAAGACAGTAAGAAAGCTTTCGCTGAAGAAAAAGCTAAATTTGAGCATGACAAATTGGTCGTACAAGTCGAGAAAGATTTGGTTTCTAAAGGTTTGCCAGCTGAATTCGCAGAATTGTTTGCTCTAGATACTGCTGAAAACTCTTTGAAAAAAGTAGGAGAGTTCGAAGCAGTCTTCAATCAAGCGGTAGCTGAAGCTGTTAAGGTTTCCTTACGCCAAAAAGCGCCTGGCATTGGTGCTTCAAGCGTAAAACAAACAAATTACGGTGCTAGCTTGGCTCAACACGCTAATGCTAGCGGCAAGAAACTATTTTAAAAGGAGGGGCATGATATGCCAAAAACATTTTTCGGGAATGCTGAAATTCTTCACAACACACCTTACGAAGCAATTTCAGTTTTAGTTGACAAAACAACAACAGGAACAGTAGCTGAGAACGGTCGAACTGTTCTAAAAGCGGGAGCGATTCTCTCTGGGGACGGTGCTTCAGTTTTTGCAGACCGCACTAAAAAAGTGAAAGTTGAAACTAATCCGTCTGAAGCAACATACGTTGATGGAATTTTGCTTTATGATGTTGACGTCACAGACAAAGACGCAATCGCTTCACTTGTTTATCGCGGTACTTTGCGAGAAGACAAATTCGGTGCAGGTACAGTAGACGCTAACGTTAAAGCGAAACTACCTCATATTCAATTCGTGAAAGGAGCTTAATAATATGCCATTAATTTATGATACAGTAACAGCCTCAAATCTTGCGGGATATTGGAACGCACGTCAACAAGAAGTTGATTCAACTATTGGGGAAAAATTCTTCCCAGCTCGCAAACAGCTTGGTCTTAAACTTGCACTTGTAAAAGGTTCTACAGGTCTTCCAGTTGTTTTGAAACCATCTGCTTTTGACACTAAAGCAACACTTCGCGAACGCATGAACGTCACTCTTGACGAACAAGAAATGCCATTCTTTAAAGAATCATTGCTTGTTAAAGAACAAGATCGTCAACAATTGAATGTTATCGCTCAGACTGGTAACCAAGCGCTTGTCGACACAATTGTTTCTGGTATTTTTGACGACAATGCAGCATTACTATCTGGTGCTCACGCGCGACTCGAAGCTATGCGCATGCAAGTTCTTGCCACTGGTAAAATCGGCGTTATCTCTAACGGCGTAGCGCTAGACTTTGATTATCATGTAGATCCAGCGCACAAAGGAACAACCAAAACAGCTTGGACAGACCTAGCAACATCAACACCGCTTGCAGATATTGAAGCTGCAGTCAGCGCTTTGGCAGAACTTGGTTCAACTGCAGAAGTGATTATTCTTAACTCAAAAACTTTGAGTCAAATTAAAAACGCAAAAAGTACTCTAGCTTTGATTAAACCGACTGCACCAGACGCAGCAGCGGTTAAAAAATCAGAGCTTTTTGATTATCTCGAAAGTGAACTTGGTTTGACAGTGGTTGTTAAAAACCAAACTTACAAAGACGCTGATGGCGTTGTTAAAAAATACTACCCAGACGGGCACATCACTCTTGCGCCTAACGCAGAACTTGGTGAAACAGTCTTTGGTACTACACCAGAAGAAAGCGACCTTCTTGGTGGTAGCGTAACAAACGCTAAAGTCGAAATCGTCGACACTGGTATTGCAGTAACAACAACTACTAAAACAGACCCAGTAAACGTTGAAACTAAAGTCTCAATGATTGCACTTCCATCATTTAAAAACCTCGATGACGTTTACATGCTGACAACAGTGCCAGCACGCTAATTGTGAGGTGATAACATGGCAAAAGTTATCGCAGGTTTTCGAGACAAACTCACTGACGTAATCTACCCAGCAGGGTCTGAATACGTTGGTGAACGTGTCGAAGAGTTAACAAAGGCAGGTTTTTTGAAAAAAGAAACCAAAGCTAAACCTAAAAAGAAAGCTGAATAGAGGTGCTTATGGCTGATTTTGAAGACACAGTTTTGAACAATGTTAAAGAGGACTTAGATATAAGCGACGATGTGCAAGACAGAGTATTAAAACGATTGATTTCAAAAGTCTGTGACCATTTCAAATTGGCTTACAGTACTGATGTTATCGAAGATAAATTTAGTTTTATTATCGAAGATTGCACAATTAAACGTTTCAACCGCAGAGGAGCTGAAGGAGCTAGCTCTGAAACGATTGAAGGACACTCAGTATCTTATGAAGACATCAAATACGAGTTCTTGCCTTATGATGACCTTTTACAAAAGGAATTCTCGACAGGTAAGGCGAAGAACGGAAAGGTGTTTGTATTATGAGAGAGACAAATAGAGCAACACTTGTTTTAAAGGGGAGCAAGCCAGCTTACAACCCAGAAACAGGCAAAGTGGACAAAGGGACGGCACAAGAAGTTGTCGTTCCTTGTTTTGTGTCTGAAATGGGACTGGAACTTAAAAATCAACTTTTGAACAATAAACTAAATGTTGACGCTTGGATTATGCGAGTTAATAAGCCGATTGCTGGCTCTGTAGAGAGTGTAAAGCTACACGAAAAGAAATACTACATCATCAATCGCAAAACGTTTTACAAGCGACGTGAGGCTATCTATTTGAGCGAGGTTAATCACGAATGAGTGTTACTTTTAGCGGTGATAAAGAGCTATTAAATGCTCTTGAAAAAATGGCTCGTACAGAGGTTTACAAAGAGGTTGTTAAGAAAAATGGCGCAGCACTTCAAAGGACAGCTCAACGCAAAGCTGTGTTTAAAAAAGGGTATTCGACTGGAGCGACTAAGCGTTCCATCAAACTTGATTTAGCAAGTAATGGCTTGCGTGCGGTAGTTAAAGCTAATACCGACTATTCTGGCTACCTTGAAGTCGGAACTCGAAAAATGGAAGCTCAACCATTTATGCAACCAGCTTTTAACGAAATACAACCAAAATTTATTGACGATTTAAGGAGAGCAGGCATTGTCAAATAAACAACCAGACCAAGAAATACACGACGAATTAATTAAACGGTCTATTGCTCTAGGTTTGCCAGCATTTCCATTTCTGCCAGACGATAACGAGCCTTATCCGTTCATGGTCGTGGCTTACACGCAGATTATCCCACAACCAACCAAAACTCGACTGATTGGCGAGGTCACAGTTCAATGCGACATTTGGGGAACTGCAGACGACAGGAAACTTGTTTCTGATTGGATTGGCAAGCTTATGGAAGAGTTCAGCAACATTAAAAAAATAGGCAGTAGGCAATGGTTTATGGAATATGAAAGTTCCAGCCAAATTATTAAAGATAATTCAACTCCAGAACTGCTTTATCATGGCATTTTGGATTTGAAATTTAAATTTATTTAAAGGAGGAATATACAAACATGGCCAATCGTGGTAAAGATAAAATCTTGATGTTCCGAAAATTAGGGGATAAAAAAGCAGCGGCTAAGCTAGCTTTGCAAACAGAACACAAATGGAAATACGAGCGCAAGAGCGATTCAACCGCTACTAAAGACGGCTCAATCATTTCAGACAAAGGATTGGAAGTCAATCTTTCAATCGAAGCGGTGGCGACACGAGACGAACTAAACTTGATGTTGAAAGATTCAGTAGTCAACGGCTACAAGCTCGAAGTATGGGAAATTGACCTCGCAGGCGTTAAGCAAGGGAATAAATACCCAGCGCTTTATGCTCAAGGTTCGCTTAACTCTTGGGAAGTGCCAGCAAACGTCGAAGAACTTGAAGCAGTCTCAACAGAAATGGCAATTGAAGGGAAACCAGTTGACGGTTATGCGACACTTTCAGAAGCGCAAATTGCAGAAATCAATTACGCATTTACTGACACTATTGAAATCGTTGGCAAATAATTATTAGGAGTTAGGGGCTAAACAGCCCCTTATTTTTTAGGTAAGGAGTACAAATATAATGAAATCACTTGAAATCAATGGCAAAGAATATGATTTGCATTTTGGTATTGACTTTATCCGTGAAATGGATAAACGTTACCAAATCACAAACGAGGCAGGGGCTACTTTTGGCATGGGTTTGTCTAGCGCTGTCATTTACATTCAAGACAAGAACCCAGTTATTTTGGCAGATATTATTTTGTCAGCAACACATACATTGAAACAGATTCCACGTTTGGCAGATATTGAGGCATGGCTCGAAAGTCAAGAAGACTTGGATAAAGTGTTTGATGATTTTTTATCAGCATTAGCAACTGCACCGTTGACGAAATCAAAAGTCAAAGAGATGTTAACAGCGGTAGCGGAAGCTTAAGCAACAAAACAACGTTAGCAAATAGCAGCAAGGAAGTATACGAAGACATGCTTGCCTCTGCTATTGGTTTATACGGCGTTAGCTCACTAACTGAAGCCAAACGCATGACCATCGAAGAGTTTAACGTGCGTAAGCGGGGCTACTTAATGCGACGATTGGATAGAGAGCGTGAGTTATATTTGCAAGCCTACCTGAACAGATTAATCAAAGCCACGGATAAGAGTGGCAAGCAATACGTGTATGCCAAGTTTGAAGATTTTTACAACGAGGCAAAACAACGAAATGCCGTGCTTGGAAACGGTCACGGAAACGTGGTAAATAGTGATTTAGTAGCAATCGCTAAACGCCGTCAAAAATATCTAAAAAGGAGGTAGCAGATAATGGCAAGTTACTCTTACACTGTCGAGGCAGTTCTTAAAGCGGACACGTCCAATTTTACAAGCAACTTAGACAGGGCTAGCAGTTCTTTTAAGACGTTTACCAGCAACGCAAAAGGCAAACTTGGCGCGATAAGCGATAACTTTGAAAAAGTCGGAAACTCGATGACCAAGAAACTAACCGTGCCGATAATGGCAGGACTAGGAGCTTCGGTTAAAACGTTTACGACTTTCGATGATTCAATGCGCAAGGTCGCAGCAACGTCTGGCATAGCGGCTGATTCATCTAGTAAATCTTATATGCAAATGCGCAAGCAAGCGCAAGACTTGGGAGCGACAACGCGATACAGCGCCTCTGAAGTTGCTGAAGGTATGAACTATATGGCGATGGCTGGTTGGAGTGCTGAACAGACTATGGCGGGTATTCCTGCTGTCTTAGACTTAGCGGCTGCCTCTGGTGAAAATCTCGGCACAACTTCTGATATTGTAACTGATGCCATGACTGCATTTGGTATGCAAGCCGAACAAGCGGGCGAATTCGCTGATATTTTAGCAGCGGCAAGTTCAAATGCCAACACTAATGTTTCAATGCTTGGTGACACTTTTAAATATGTGGCACCAGTAGCTGGTTCACTTGGATTCAACGCAAAAGATACCGCTATCGCTATTGGATTGATGGCAAACAGTGGTATTAAAGGTTCTCAAGCTGGTACTGCTTTGCGCGCTGGTTTGGTTAACTTAGTTAACCCTTCAGAAGCTGCGCAAAAAGCTATGGATTCATTAGGTATTTCTGTAACAGATAGTGAAGGGAATATGAAGAGTTTCCGAACTATCATGGGCGATTTACGTGAAAAAATGGGTGGTCTCTCAGAAAGCCAAAAAGCCTCAGCTGCAGCGACCATCTTCGGTAAGGAAGCCATGTCTGGTTGGTTAGCAATTATCAACTCATCAGACAAAGATTTTAACAAGCTAACTAATGCTATTGATAATTCTCAAGGTGCCACTAAACGAATGGTTAACACCATGGAGGGTGGCATAGGTGGTTCATTCCGTAACTTAAAATCTGCCGTTGAAGGTCTTGGTATTGCGTTAGGCGAACGCTTAGCACCATACATTCAAAAAGCTGCTAAGTACATCACTGATTTAGCTCAAAAGTTTAAGGCTTTATCCCCAGCTCAGCAAGACACGATCATTAAAACCGCCTTGGTTGTCGCTGCGATTGGGCCTTTGCTAATTGCTATCGGTAAAGTCTTTAAGGCTATAAAAACTGTAATTACAGTAGTTCAGTTATTGGCTAGCCCATTCGGCATTGCCGTGGTTGCTATTGCTGCTGCAGTAGCGGCATTTATTTACTTTTACACACATTCTGAAAAATTCAGAACAACCGTTAACAACGCTATTAAAGGTGCAATCAAAGCGTGGAATAGTCTAAAAGCTGCGTGGAGCACAGCAAGGGAATGGGTGAGCGGTGTTTGGAACGGAATGAGAGATGCTGTCAGCAATGCAATCGAGCGTATTAAAGCTACGTGGAGTGGCATTAAAGAAAACTTTACGAACGCTTGGAACGGCATTACTGAATGGTTCTCTAATCTCTGGAACGGAATTAAACAGGCGCCGTCAAATGCTGTGGAGAGCATCAAAAATATGTGGTCTAACGTCAAAGATTTCTTTGCAAATCTTTGGAACGGAATCACGCAAATTTTTAGCACAGTTTGGCAAACGATTCAGGCTACTGTATTACCTATTATTCAACCGTTTATCGACGTCATGCTTAATTACTGGCGAAACTTATCAACGGCATTCTCTCAAATCTGGGACGGTGTTAAGCAAGTTTTTCAAGGCGCGTGGGAAATGATTAAAGCTATCGTCATGGGCCCAGTGTTGATTATTTGTGATTTAATCACAGGTAATTTTAGCAAAGTCGGTTCAGACTTGCAGTTGATTTGGCAAAGTATCACAGCAGGCGTAAGCATGGCGTGGAATGGCCTTCTCGGAATCCTTTCAGGAATTTGGAACGCTATTCTTGCTGCAGGCCAAGTAACATGGCAAATGCTGTCAACGGCTGTAGTAACCATCGTTAATGGTCTTGTTTCTGGCGTTGTTGGCTTGTGGAACGGTCTACAAAGTGCTGTAGTTTCGATTGCTAACGCGATTAAAAACGGAGCTGTTTCTGCTTGGAACGGTTTAACTAGCGGCGTTTCTAGTCTTGTTTCTAGCCTTGTCGGTACAGTCACTGGCTTATGGAATGGATTACGCAGCAGTGTCATAAGCATAGCTCGAGGGCTTGTTTCTGGCGCAGTTGGTGCGTTTAACGGACTAGTTAGTGGTGTCAGCTCGATTGTCAGCTCTGTTCGAGGTGTTTTAAATAGTCTTGCTAACATCAATTTGGCTGGTGCAGGTCAAGCTATCATGAATGGCTTTTTGGGCGGTTTAAAATCTGCTTGGGGCGCTGTTCAAAACTTTGTCGGTGGTATTGCCGATTGGATTCGCGCTCACAAAGGGCCTATTAGCTATGACCGAGTGCTTTTGAGGCCTGCAGGTCAAGCAATTATGCAAGGTCTAAACGAAGGTTTGAATGATATGTTTGGGCAAGTTCAAAACACTGTGCGAAATGTAACAGCAATCTTCGAGGACTTCAATCCTACTCAGACGGTTACGCTTGGTGTCGAAAGTAACACGAAGGCAATCACTGACAATATTCAAGATTTCCAAGCACAGTTGCGTAGCAATATTGCTGATTTTAACGCACAAATTGCTGACATGATGACGAATAATTACAGCTATCAATTTGAAAGTGGTAGTTACTCAAACAACATCGAGGTTACTTACCGCAATCAAGAAGGTGAGAAACTGGAAGTTATCAAACAAGCGATTGATACTGTTAAACGTGCTGTTTCTCGCGACACAGTATTAAACGTCAATGGACGTGAGTTTGCAAGAGCGACTGGAGATGACATCAATGGTTACTTAGCTAACAAACAAAACATCGAAAATTTAGTAAGGGGGCTTAAATAATGCCATTTACATATAACGGCGTTGATTTAACGCCTTTTTTAAGTTTTATAAAAGCAAAACGCACAATTGGTAACGAGCGCAAGTTGACAACAGAGGACATCCTCGGGACTGGGGAAGAACTACAAGAGGTCACTTTCGGTGCGAAAACCATCGAGGTGACCGTTTCGCTTGTGTCTCGTGAAATCGCTGGTAGTCGTTTTATTGACACAACAGAGTATTTGACCGTTGGTTCCGAAGAATTAAACGAACTTCGAGACCAGATTGCAAGAGTTTTAAACACTCGAGAAACACACGAGCTAGTGTTACCAGACGAGCCAAATCGCTATTACAATGCTATTCCAACTGGTGACGTTGAACTTGAAGGTATTTCTAATTGGTATGACGAAACAACAATCACGTTTTACGTTCCAGATGGTGTGGCACATACGAGAGCCACGCGCACTTTTAACTTTACCAAAAACGACTTTGGCATTTACGAGGCAGAAATCGTGAATGACGGTAGTGAAGATGCATACGTCAATTACAAAATCAAGCTTAAAAAAGAATCTGGCTACGTCGGCATTGTTAGCGAGTATGGTGCTATGCAGTTTGGCAAATACGATGAGGCGGACGGTTACATCGACCGTAAGAACGTCGTGATAACTAGCAATCAAAGAGGTGATTTTGCCAACTGGACAGACAGCAGCGTTTTTTACGAAAACCAAAACAAAATCGTAACAACTCAAATGTCGTCAGACGCGGCGTTTGGCGGACGTTTAGGCGTTATGCCATCGAATTTTCCAACAAGTGGAACAGCTGGAGCATTTGGCTACGGTGCTTGTAAGGAGTACGTGCTAGAAGCGCCAGTAGAGCAATGGTACATCTGGGCAAGGGCTTGGTTCGAAACTGGTCTAGTGACTCAAAACGGTGAATGGTGTCTCGCTGTCATCGACGAGAACAATCATTTGTTGGCGGGTATGGCCCTTGAAAAGAATGACCGCATACGTAACGAAGCTTATGTGCGCTTTTTGGTTGGTGACGGTAACGGCGGAAGTATGGTTAAAAAAGAAATCAAGTTCACACCATCCTATTGGATTCCACCTAATCCGTACGGCGCCCAAGCCATTGACCGCAATTCGAACATGTTTGATCTTGTCAAAGAGAAAGACCGCGTTCAATTTTTCTGGTACGGAAGTTATTTTTCGTTTCCAGCTAGCCAATTAAATGGCAAGAAAGCGAAACGCATCCAGTTCTACGTTGGAAACTATGCAGGGTCAAACAGTACGGTACAGCAATTTATCACGCATCATTATCTAAACGACTTTAGCTTTTATGAATTACACGTTCCTTATTGGAAAGATATTCCAAACCGCTATCCAGCGGGTTCGGTAATTGAAATCGATGGCGAGAAAGGCGAGTTTAAAGTCAACAATCAAGTCAAGAAAGATGATGAAATTTTAGGGACAACATACTTCAAAGTGCCGCCAGGCACTACGAAAGTACAGCTTAATTTTTCTAGTTTTGCTGAAATCGAGAGTGCTAAGGCGATAATTAAGGAGGTATACATTTAGATGGAAAACGTACGTATTGCAATTCGTGATTCAACCGACAGTCATAATGTAGCTTTTTTTGATAATATTTCTGGTATTCGCTACCAGAGCGCTAACCTACAGCGTTTCTTGGCTGGTTCAGCTAGCATTTTGACTATCGAGTACAATTCGAAAGATATTGACACGATTCGAACTGGCTGCAAGCTTGCTTTTATCTACAAAGAGCGCGCTTATTGGTTGAATATCATGGATTTGAGCAAGAAAGGCTACAAGGTTGAAATCACGGCTTATTCGCTCGGTCTAGAACTTAACCAAGAAGAGCGAGGCGCACACAAGCCAGCTAATGCAATGAGCTTTGCTGAATATTTAGTTTATTACGACCCAGAACACGCCTTAGAACTCGGCGTTAACGAAGTAGCAGACAAACGTATCAAACTTGAATGGACGGGCACAGACACGATTCTGGCGCGTCTTTTTTCTATCGCAAATAGCTTCGATGCAGAGCTTGAATTTACTGTCGAGCTTAACCAAGACTATTCGCTAAAACGTCAAGTTTTAAACGTTTACAAGAAAGGTAATCTTGGTTCTAATCGTGCAGCAAGTCCGATTAGAGTTGGACGTGGCTTGAAAGTTATCAATTACAGTGACAACTTGAAAGAATTGCGCACTGCTGTACGTGCTACTGGTAAAGACGGATTGACTATCGACGGATTAAATAAGAAAGTCTACGACGATGACGGCAATCTGCTTTACTATTCAAGTGGCATGACAGTATATGCGCCTCAGAGCCGTGACAAATATCCGTCAGTCGGCAAGAAGTCGAATGATAACTGGATTATCAAAGAGCTTGGAGAGACTGAATACAGCACAAAAGAAGCGCTCTGGGGCTACATGCTCGGAGAACTCAAAAAGATTTGTGTGCCAGAAATAACATATGATATCGAAGGTACTGTTGACGGCGATGTAGGTGACACACGCACCTTAATTGATGACGTACATTATGACCCGCCTCTGTATGTGCAAGGGCGTATTTCGGAGCTCACAGAGGATTTAATTACTGGCAAAGTGACGAAGTCAACGCTTACAAATTTTGAGCGTAAGTACTCACAAGTTGCTAGCGAATTACTAAAACAGGTTGAAGCACTCGCAGAGGACGCAGCACCTTACATCGTCCGTTTGGCAACCGATAATGGCTACAATTTTAAAAACGGTCAAGGTACAAGCACAATCACAGCTAAACTTGAGAAGTATAGCAAGATTGTTAATGCGAAATGGAAATGGCTTATCAATAACAGCGTTGTCAGCGAGACTTCAAGCGTTAAAATCAATGCTAGTCAAATTGACGGTACGCTAAATGTTGTGGCAGTTGCAATTGTTAGTGGGAATGAAGTAGCGACGACTGAAATCACGCTGACTAATGTTAACGATGGCGCTAAAGGCGAACAAGGACCAAAAGGCGACAAGGGTGATGATGGAGCTAAAGGTGATAAGGGCGAGACTGGAAACGGCATTGCTAATACTGTTATCACGTATGGTCTCAGTACGTCAGAAACCACAGAGCCAGCTACGTGGGCTAGTAACATGCCTGTTTTGGTAAAAGGTATGTTTTTATGGACACGAACTGTACAAATATACACCAATGGCAAATCTACTACGAGCTATCAGAAAGGTTATATTGCCAAAGATGGTTCAGATGCTGATACAACAGTAATCACAGAAGAGCTTGACAAGGCTAAACAAGAATTAACTGCGGTATCAAATGACTTATCAAAAGCAAAAATAGACTTGCAAACACAAGCTAGCCAACTGCAAGCACAAGTTGGCGCACAATCTGAATTGACTAAACGCGTCTCAACAGTTGAAGAAACTGCAAATGGCACGAAGACGACTGTTAGCGAGTTGAGCAAAACAGTTGATGGCGTTACTGCTCGGACAAAAACGGTTGAAGATGACTTGGTAAGCACTAAAACAACGTTATCACAAGTTGAAACAACTGCAGATAATACGAGCAAAAAAACAGCAACGCTTGAAACTGGCTTGAATGGTGTTAAAGCTGACTTAACAGCGACTACAATAACTGCCAACACGACTAAAACCAACCTTGCTAACTATCAAGCTAGCAATGATAAAGCAGTAGCTAACCTGCAAAGTAATCTACAAACAGCAAATGGCGACATTAGCAGTCTGCAGACGAAAATCGAAGCCGTGCCCGGACAGATTACAAGTGCGATGTCTGCTGTCGAGGGTAAGATACCAAACGTCGATAATAAGAATTTGCTAATCAC